>Ga0214481_100045_pt1 | contig 49725 bp, 33 predicted proteins | sample M1_20Mar14CPVII9_4_FD_165057 | JGI IMG/M metagenome (GOLD analysis project Ga0214481, IMG submission 165057) | Marine eukaryotic communities from Monterey Bay, California, United States - M1_20Mar14CPVII9sort6BwellG10 | ecosystem: Environmental > Aquatic > Marine > Unclassified | place: USA...
GAGAATTGTTTAACTTTGCATATATCACAAGTCCATACTGTTGCCCAATTCATTTCACCACTACTTGGACTGGGACTTGCATCAACGTCAATAATCCTTCCGAAAACGTCGGCGGCTTTGGTCAGGAAGTAGGGAAAAAGTATGTAACGGTCTATACGTGTGATGTGTGTAAGGTAAGCTTCATTGACTACATGAGTGATATGATACACAACAAGAGGCCATAATATCTTAATCTTGTATTATACTCATATGGTACCTTTGTAATTGTATATTCATATTAAAACATATATATCTCATACTCATATTGTATCGACTCATAATATTAAAACATATATTGCTGTTTAGGTTGCAAAGTTCAATACATCTAAAGAGGCAGAAGAACATGAGAAGAATTGCAAGGCAGGAAAGTTACCGCCACCGCCTCTTCAAAATAATAAACCACCACCCCAAGCGCCACTCTCTTCTTCCTCAACTACAGCCCGACCTCAGTCAACTCTAATAGCATCTACCAGTACTACTACTACCACCACTACCACAAACAAAACAGTGGATGAAAATCATTTACCAACAGATGGTATTGTAAATAAAACACTATACAAGTGTCGTAAATGTAAACTGTTGTTTTGGACAACAGAAAAGGCTGCATTACATGAAAAATCATGTCAAGATAAGAATTGGATAAACTGTAATGTATGTATGGTTTTGAGATTTCGTTCACAGGAAGAGGTGGCAGTTCATAAACAAACATGTCGAGGTCCAATGCCTTTGAGGGTTGCAGATTTACCATTAGCCGAGCCTCTACCCACACGAGAAAGTATTGTAAGTGGAGGAGGTTTGCCTCAATCTATTAGTGGCGCGGGAACAGTAGTAGCTGGTAGCTCCGTGGAACAAGTTGAACGAGCTCCTGCTAAAAAAGAGCAGGCAAAGAGAAAGGCAGGGGATATTATGAATGACGGTGAGGGTATTAGTGCTGTTTGTCCTCCTGCAAAAAAGAAGAAGGAAGAAGAGCAAGAAGTTATTGACGTTGATGCAAGTCCCAGTCCAAGTAGTGGTGAAATGAATTGGGCAACAGTATGGACTTGTGATATATGCAAAGTTAAACAATTCTCTGACTTTAACGAGGCAGTTGAGCATGAAAGGATTTGCAAGGGTAAGAAGGCGACTGAAGATGCAGCGACACCTCCATCATCTGAAGAAGGAACAAAGCCCAAGCCCAAACCCAAACCCAAACCAAAGGCACCCAAAAAGGTGACAGTCCCCAGATCAACACATCCTGAAACCAAATATGGTGATCAAGGCTGTACGATAATGGTTGAACAAGATTATGGAAAGTTATTCCGAGTTGCTCCTCTCGACGGGTTACCATTTATCAGTACATTTTCAAGAGAAGCAGCAAAAAAATTACATCCATCTGAAAAGTTTCTATTGCAGCAACTCGAGCTATTTACTATCTCACCTGAACTAATGTCATCTGTGAATATGAAGGCTCCGGCCCAAGCTGTTGGCTTGAGATGTCGAAACTGTATCGCCCAAAAGGATGGATGTTGCTTTATGAAACTCAGTAGTGTAAGTAGCACACCTCGTGATGTACTACTCATGGCAAGAGAACATGTCATGCGACATTGTAAGTTTATGAAGGCTAAAGATCAGAAGATTGTTCAAGAATTGAAAGGTGAAGCTGGCGTCTTTGGCAAGTATTGTAATTTGGTTGCCAAGTTATACAACTTGAAAGATGGTATTGACGGTGTTGTTCTTGGCGATTCTGTGACAGTACCAGCTGGTTATTCAAAGCCATCTTCAATCGATGTTTCTGCTTTAATGCCCGAGCTTGTTGAAGCGGAGGCAGATGAAAGGAATGTAAAGCCGAGTCTTGTAGCTGCAGTAAATGAGGTGAAAGAAGAGACTGCACCACTTCCTAGTGCCCCACCTCAAGATCAATCCACTGCACCTTGAATGTAAAGGTAAAGTTATTAAAAGCGTTACAATTTACAATTGACGTTTTTTATACATAGGGTCATATTATACCCTGGAAGAAGAGCCCTCTCTTGGCGGTTCCTACTGCAACGCGGTAAGGTTCGGTCCTATGGCGTATAATGACATCGAAGTGTTAAAATTGTCTGGGTTACTATCTCTACTTAAGTTCCTATGTTGCTTGCATTCATTGAACTCTTGAACCTTCTGATTAGCTGACTACTTTATTTTATCTATCATACCATAGGATACCATGGTATCTTTATCTTTTGAATTGAGAATTGATACTCATGAGAGAGTTGTTAGTAGTGTAGTTAGGCAATAGTAGGATAATAATGTCAATAAGAGTTGGTTCACCACTTCCAGAAATTCCAGAATTATCCGGTGTATCATCTGATATCAAAAGCGACGGCGGTGGAGTAGTAGAGGATACCAAAAACAACAATAGTTTGCAATGTGGTGATGTTGGTGATTATGAACATCAAATATTTAGATTTGAGAATCGTATTCGTCGGTGGCATGTAACGTTTGGAAATCCTGCATTAGGTACTTATGCTGGTAGTATTGTTACTATACATGACCGCAGTCGTAGGAGACAGAGACATTTACTTGGCGATGATCACTATGAGAGTGATGTCGACGATGATGAATCAGATTCAGACGATAGTTCGGAATCATCAAGAGACTCCTTTTCTTCCTGCTCATCTATTGAATCATCATCTGATATTGATGAGAAAATAACACAGAGAATAGTAGTGATGACAGAAGTACCGCCCCATCAAGTACCCGACGGTGTGTTAAATTTAGTACGGAGTCATCGACCTTTTATCCAACAAGTTAGAATTGTTATCGGTTCATCAAGGTTAGAAGAAGCTAAATATCGTCAAAGGAGACGGGAAATAAAGGAACGGAAAGCAAAGTATCTTAATAATGATGAAAATCAAGCAGGAACAATGCGACGAAGTAGATCGCAAACTTGGGCTCATGAACATGATAATAATTTAGATGGTAGTAATTTGATAACATCTATGAGTGAAGTATCAATTAGTAAACTTGTTGATAGTAATTTGACAACATCAATGAGTGAAGTATCAATTAATAAACTTGACAGAGGAAGATCAATATCATTGGATAATACTAACATTATTGACAATACAACTGGGTTCGAAGACGAGAAATGCTCTTTGGATGATTATAATGAAGAGGAGATTAAATGCTTTCCTGCTAATGATCATCAAAGTGAAAGCGAGGATAAGAACTATCACATCATTTTCGTATTGGATTCTGAAGAATCAGCTAATGTATTTGTATCAGATCTTCATGACCGACCTTACACATCACTTGATGATACTGAGATATGTTCAGTATATAACGCACGTCATTTAAATGGGGAGGATGGTGTGAGCCTTCTAGGACCCTTCTTTGCATCAAAAGCAAATGAAAAATCAATTGCAGCATCTGCAAAAGATGATCAACAATGTCCCGTATGTCTGGATAGTCTTGCGTCAACCTCGGATGATAAATCATCATCTATACTGACAACAGTGTGTAACCACTCGTTTCATATTGACTGTTTGGCGAGATGGGCCGAGTCTCCGTGCCCAGTTTGTAGATATGATCATTCTGGCTTAAATCAAACTCTTTCTAAATGTCATGTTTGTGCAACAACAGTCAGGAACTATGTTTGTCTTATATGTGGTGTCATATCTTGTTCCAATGGACCATCATCATCGTTTATGCAATGTCCGTCAGCTGCAGATGATGCTGATCAAGCTCCACAGGCACCATCTCATTTAGGCCATGCATTGCAACATTACGAAGAAACACTGCATGCATATGCTTTAGATACTGAAACTCAACATGTATGGGATTTTGCCGGAGGTGGCTATGTGCATAGATTACTAAGCTCCGAGAATGGCAAGATAGTCGAGGGAACAGACCCCCAGCTAATGAATGAAGAGCGAGGCCTCAATCTATTGAATGGGGGTAATACAGGAGAAGGCCAATCGTTGCCTCTTACAGCAATGGAAAGATCAACTATTCCCACATACTCTTCACCGGCTGAAGACGATGAGGCTATACATCGTAAGCTTGAAGGCTTTGCTGGTCAGTACTATACTCTTCTGAAGAGCCAACTTGAGCAACAGCGCAACTTTTACCAAGGTAAACTTGAAGCCATCCGTCGGGAGTATGAGACTACAAGAAGTGAGCATGTATCTACTGCTGATCTAGTGTCGGCACTCAAACAAGAACGCAATCATTTAGAACAGCGGTGCATGACGCTACGGAAAAAGCATAGAAAAGTTCAGGACGATGCAGCCTTCTTAGAAAACATGAATGAGAGTTTAGAGGCCGATAAATATGAGTTCCGGAAGCATATTGCCGAAGCTCAGAGCGAGCTTGCAGAAGCAAAGGAGCTGACACAACAACTTTTAACTCCACTCGAAGAAAAGGTGTCACAACTAATGTTGCAGCTAGAGAGGGGGTTTGGTAGTGGAAATGATTTAGACGAGAGAAAGCCTTCATCTACTTAGTTTATTGATAACATTATAATTTACATTTATTCAGTCAGACATTCTCCTCCAGAGACCGCATCTTTCACAAACCCTACTGTGTCTCGCACAGCTCCACCCATCCAGAAGAGTCCCTCCCAGCATAATCCAGCTGTCTCAACTGGGTGTGTTATCATGTCGACAGCACCTCCAACAGTATCCTCAAATATCTTACCCAACCCCCCTCGTCGTTCAATCTGACGTTCACCCACTGATATACTCTGTTTCACTACCAATTTACTACAAAGTATTCCCAACTTTGCAACTTGTAATGCATTCGCTGCACCCTTCTCGACATTTTCAACTAATGGTGTATGTTCTGATAATGCATCATAGGAGCTTTGTATAGCCCAATCAGCTACCAGTAATGGCGGACCAGCAATACAAGCTGCCGCAGTGATGGCAGGACCGCATGTCAATCCCAAAGCAATCGCCGGGATGGGATGTTCTGTGGCACTTTGTGCACATTGAGCCACGGATCCAGTAACTACTGGCAGAAGTGGTGGCCAGAGTACACGTACTCGCTGTTCTCCGCCAACTTCAGAAGAGTATTTTGTAGATATGTTGTTTTTGACAGGCGAAGAGTTTGGGGATGAGGCCACCGGGGATAGTTGTGGCGTATATCTCAAGTCTGATTTGTTCTTTGGCGGAGTACTTGGTTGACTCTGCTGTTGATCATCTCTCTTTTCTTCTTCTCCTAATATCTCAACTACTGGTCCAAGTTCCTTTGTTGACGAATCTTTGGCACTTTCATTAAACCAAGTAACTCGATGTTTTGGTGTTGCACTACTACTCTTTTGTTTTGACTCATCATTTTCTTCATCCTCATTATCTTCTTCCTCTGGTAAAGGATTGGGTTGATAATGCTCAGTTGGTTGTACAGTTCTTTGAATCATACTACTGTGTACCATACCCAGTGACCAAACAAACATCCGGGCAACTTCTAATGCAACTTCCCCAAGCTCTTGTGCCTCCTGTTGTGTCACTGCTCGCAGTGCCGCTGCCATATCTATCAATAAAGTATGCGTCGTTGATAAAGTTGTAATAAACTCCTCTTGTGATTGAAATGAGGCTAAACTTTCACTGTTTGATAGTGTAGATACCATAGCGGTTTGATTCGTTTGTTGTACCACTGCTGTATCATTATTATCAACTTCCTTCTTCTCTTCTTCTTGAGGATCACCCTCCTCGATTAAACTTAATTCATGATCACTCATAACCTGTTGCAAATGTTCAGTAGCATCCCTATGCTCTTTATCTAACGCTCTAGCCACACTATCAATTTCATCTGCTAAATCATTACACACCCGTACAATACCAGGACCTAATACCTGATGACCTGAATTTTCACGTTCAGTAATATCATTCAAGGTAGTTTCGGCAGTATTTAAAAAGTTTGCAAATAATTGTAATGCCAATAATTGTTTCTCTCTATATTGATCATCTTCATCGTCAACACATGTTTCTTCACATATGTTGTATGTCTCACTACTCATTAAGTTAGGAGTTTGACTACCCCCTGTTGTACTCCGTCTACTATATGGCCCACCCCTGAGACCGTCTACTAAATTTTGTCTTCCCATCATTAGTATTTGCAATGGAGTTCTGGGAGTGGTTAATGGTGTCATGGGTGTTATTGGCGTAACTGTTGCCGAGCCCGACATTGATAGAGCCGGAGATAGTATACCCGTACCTATACTGCCATCGTATGTGGAGGTAGTTGCTGTGGTTGTTGTATTAGATGATGAAGATTTCATTGTAGCTTTTGTGTGGGTTGAAGTGGAGATTGAAGAGCTGGCACTGATAGTACTACTGCTATTCCCCATGCTGCTATTGAGTGGTGGCTGGAGTAGGAAATGATAGTGATAATGCATGGTTACAATATAATGCAAATGTTAGATATATACCATAATTAACTGCTATTACAATGAGCATACGATATCTTATGTTGCTCAAATACAACAACTCACCATTGAGAATAATATGACGATGTATTCTTTTTCCTATTACTATTTAGACATTCTGAGACAATTTAATATTATCAAGGAACACAGCATCGATTATATTGCTGAAGAATAAGTTGAAGTTGTCATTATGAGATAGACCGGAGAGTGTATCGTATCTACCATATAAGGGCGTGCGCCGGTACAATTCCTACGTAGCGTATCTTGCGTAGGAGAATTTTGAGTTTCAGCAGGGGTATCCTCATAGAAAAATACTAACAAATCTGAAATATAAAGATGTTCAAATCAATGATATATAACCATTGCAACATCGAATATGACGTAGAATTGCACAAGGAATTCATATATGCAACTATTTTTGGGCTCCGATCGGTAGTTTTAAGTTATAAAGTAGCTACTAAGTAAAATTTTGCAAGGTCCTTTAATTTCGACACCGGTCGGCATATGAACTACAAATATGTTTAAGAGTAGCCTTATGCAATTTTAGGCGACTATTCCTGTTCAATTTATTGCAATGGCCGATCATTCGACATATTTCTTGTGTAGGGCTACTGTATGAAATAGAGCGGTATCTTTTTCTGTAACCCAAAATTCTCCGGTATCTTCCAACGCACACCTTATCTAAAAGTTTGTGTGCGTCGACAGAATGAACAAATGGATAAGTTCCCCGGGGTATCCTTAGGCCTAGCAAAGGCATGAGAGCATAGGAGGTACACTAGACATCTTTTATTGAACAACTTATACATAACATTACAAAGTAGCACCGAGAATCGCATCTCATCTAACAATACAAGCAAATACATAACATCACATCTCAACTTGTTCAAAGATATACCATCTCATCTTTTAAGGCAAGAGACTGGCTTCTTCTGCTTCTTTTTGCAATCTTCTCCATTGATCATTACATTCCATCCCAGGCGGCACAATCACACTGAAAGAGCAAACATTTCGATTAACCCAAGTAGCTATTGAAGAAGTCCGCACGTAAACACCCGGGAAGTTCTTCTTCCTACAACCGACGCCCCACGATACAATCCCCACGAGCACACCATTAGATACTAGTGGCCCACCACTATCTCCTTGACAGCTATCGCGTCTTCTATTGTTTGCACATAACATATTGTCCTGAATTCTACCCTTGTAACTTACTTGATAAGCTCCATATGTGCCTGCTGATTCGTTACATTGTTCATTTGATATCATTCGTAGACTGGCTTTCTGAAGCATATCACTCTTCTCAATAACCTCGCTTTTATCTGTGTCTCCCCAGCCATATGCAGTCACTACATTCCCTGCTCTAGGAAAATAAGGACTAGTATTCGGTAATATTGTTCTAGCCTTTGTCATAGTAGGAGTCGCCATCCACATAATACAGGCGTCCCACTCCCAATTAACATCGGCTTGTGAAGGATCATATCGTGGATACAACTTCTCTCTTCGAACTGGAATCATTTCTCCTGCAGTTTCATCAGACAACTTCATCCTCCCTATCCCGATCGAGATAGGGCCCTTCCGAGTAACCGTATCGGAGCAATGCGCAGCAGTTAGTATAGCATCTTTGGATATAAGGCATCCGCCACAAAAATGATTACCGTCTTTGTCATACAATGCAACAACAAAAGAATCAGTCAAATCCGCAGGTTTTCCACCAATGATTCTAGTTTGAAAGGGGAAAAGACGATGAGATGTTCGATTTGAGTATTCTTCTACTCTTTCCTCACGATGGAACTGATCTATCATTGAAAGTGCTGCACTGTTATCATATGCGGCAACTTCCATATCATTATTACTACTTATCAATCTCCCATTCTTCGTCCACCTCGCTAGTGAGGTATCTTCAATATTTACCTCCTCCATTCCCCCCTCATCATCAATCTTTGTCTCAACTGACGATGAGATCCTGTCGCCCTCTACTAATACACTAGTTCTTTTCTGTATTACATTGTCGTTTATCTCGGCATCGATATAACTCTTCACTTTGGAATTTTCATCGCTAATGCTCATGCGTCTTCGTGAGGTATCTTCAATAATATATTCTGTATTATCCTCATCTATGTTTATATCGTTATCAATCACTGTATCAGATGATAAACTACCGCCTCCCACTAACTTACTGTCACCATCCTCACCACGTAGAGACCTTTGTTTGGCGGCTACAATTAGTAGTGATTGCAATAATATAAAACCTCTCATAGTAATCATTTATATTATTGTACCAATCTCGTATCATATCATATCTATGCACGGCCGCCTTCCCGTGACATGAGTTGATTGAGGTATTCTTCAATACTCTAGTGCATTGCATTAAAATCCGTTTGATAGTAGAAATAGAGCAGCTGGCAGGAGAGCGAGATGATGGCCAAAGATGGCCTTATGCCATGATATCGAAAACTTTAGAGAAGCTCATTTTCTCAATTCGGCGACACCTATCAACCACAGGACAAATTACTAAACAAAGTCACATCAGTAAGTCAGGCATATAATTCACTGTTCCCGAGACCATACTAGCATTATGTTGCTTGCAATACCATCATCCCTCACATACAACAATCTATGACAATAGACAGAGTAAGAAGATCAAATGTGGGTATCTTTTTTTCTTAGGAGAGTATATCTTTTGTATCGTAAAGTGAACACTGATCATACTTTATATAAAGAAGAACACATCTTTAGTAACACTCGTAAAGCTTCATTTTAGTTTAAAGTAAAAAGGAAAGAGTGCTTTCCACACTCTTATTCAGTGGCAAGCATTTGATTGCATTAATATCCTTTTCACACGGATGTTCAACATTCTCATATATTCGTCCCTCCTTGCGATCTTCTTTCTCACGCTCAATCTTTGCCTCATTGTTTTTTGTCATTCTATTTACTTGAGACTGTTCAATGACAGACGAAAGTTCTTTATATGATTCAAAGAGCAATGTAGCCATCGACTTCTTATCAACTTGTAAAAGGAAGGTAATTGTTTCACTGATGACATTGACATAATGATCATCAGGACAAGCATGCGTCAAAGTTTCCACTAACCCCGTTAGTTCCTCCTCGCTCCCTGGCTTCATCTTTCGTCGAGATGCTTTATTGCGTTGCTTCTTCTTCTTTTTCTTGTCACGGCCAATGTTGTTGAACTTGGACTTGTGCTTCATGGTATCTCGATCTCCTGTGAAACTGAATGTGCTATTTGCACCAACACTAATCACAGTTGAGACACTTGCCACACTTCCAATAGAGCCGACACTCCCAACACTTGCTCCACTGGCACTACTTCTTAAACTTGTATTCGATGCAGTAGATTGCATTGAAAACATACTTGCACTATCATCGTGGTGGAGGTCATTAAGTCCAGCCTCCTCTGCTTCTCTAATTGCTTCCCGTCGAATCACGATAACCTCAGCGTATCGTTTGTTGGCTTCCTCAAATGATGTGGAACGCTCAGCTATATCCTCAATACAGGTTCTTGCATAAGATACGGCTCCGTCAGCAACTTTCTTAACAAGGTCTGCTCTCTTGTATCGATTGGCAATTCTTCTACCCTCACTCCACATGTGTGCTGAAATGAGCATATCAATGGCGTATGATACATCTTCACCATATTCAAGTAATATTGTTGCCGCAGACGCATAATTTTCTCTCTGTTCTTTCATATTGCCAATCTTGGAAGAGATGGATTCTGCCATAGCTGAAACTTGATCGTTATCTAGGACATCCTCATCTTCTGCACAGCATGTAAAGTATGTTTTCCAATCTCCACATGTACGAGATGCACGTTTTGCGCCACCGAGAAAGCGTGGTGTTGTCGCAAGGAATATCGTGAGAGCCTCTTCAGACTTTCTCTCTGACAACAAACGCTCCCCAAGTGAAATCATTATTTGTCGATGACTGTCCTTGTCATGTCTAAACAGTCTTAGTCCTAGTTTGTGTAATCCATGTTCTTCAATGAACTTCAAACACTTGGTGATGTGATCTTCTTCATCATTAGAAGCCTTGACTTCATCTTCTTGATTGGAAGTAGAAGAAGAAGAAGCAACCAAATGATGTAATGCAGACTCATATCGTTTCAGCTTAACATCAACTTCATACCGAGCAGTAGATTCAGGCAACTCTCTCCATCGTTTTAACATTGGAAGATAGACCTTTGGATCCATTTGGCTATGTCTCGCAACGGCTTTCGCCAGTTCAAAGTCGTACATGCCAATGGATGTATCAAACAAAAGCTCGTAATTAGCAAGGAAGGCAAGATACTGTATCGAACTTTGAACCTTTTCCGACAGGAGAACCGATTTCGACTTCCTTGAAACTTGAGATGCACTATTCTTAATGAGTGATAGAGCTTCTTCAAGTTTTGGAGGAGACTCTTTGGCAAAGGTTGATAAAATTGGGAGGAGAAAGTGTCCCTCTTTGATAATCTTGCCAGAAGATGTAATAATGCCTTCCTTTTCTGCATCAAGCATGACTTGTCTCATTTTTGTACATACTTTATTCACCTTGTCAACCAAAGGCAAACTCTTCTCTGCCCCGATCCAAGATGGAATAGGATACTTCCACAATGTAGTATCAACATCAATTAAACTAGAAAGGAAGAGATTGATGTTGTCAATCTTTTCAATCTGACAGATGAATTTTTCTGCACCTCCCTTATCAAGAAAGTGAGATGGATCCAGGTCGACTATTAGATTCATATCCACTCGCTGTCTTCTCATGATGTCCAAAGCTGTTAAGAAATCATCTTCTTGTATCTTCACCATAATGTAAGGCAAAACCAAGGCTCGAGGACTGATTGCTTCGAGGTTCCCTCTGGGCATTTGTATGACTACTGATGGTTTCGATGGGAATATCGCAACGAGACGTGCTCCACGTTCGACACTTCTAGGTTCATACCCATCTAGAGCCATGTTTTGATCATCTGAACCCATGAACGAGTCAAAGTTGTGCAGCGAAGAGATTGGGAGAAATCGTAGTTGAGGCTGAGAACCAATTGTCACATGAGCAATAAACTGATGCTCTAGTGAGATGTCGAACGAGGACGATGCGCTGGAAAGAAGGCGCTCTCCACAGTACAATCGGTAGCGATTCGACAAACCAATCACAAGACGGTCGGATGACGACTCCTCGGCGTGATCTTCAGGGCTGCTGTCAGACGACTTTATTGTCGCGGACGAAGCAGCATCGTACACTCCTGAAATCCAAGGACATGGCTCTAGAAATGCACCAGCTTCACATGGCTCGAGTACTCCTCCCTTTGAATACTCTAGAAGAGAACCATCAACGAGCTCCAATAGTGCACTACCCCGTGCGCCTGCTGAATACACCGTGTCTGCCCAATTTACAATACGAAGTGCCCGTCCCTCAAGTTCCAATGAGGAGGTTATCACAATATCAGATTTGGTATTGCTAACTCCATCATCACATGTTTCATCAATCAATGATATCTTTATTTCAATAAGGTTATCAACAAACGTATGCTTTCCGCCTCTGTTTCCCATCAAAGCAATGATAGTCAGTGATTCATCATCATCATCAATGATTGTGATATCTCTTAAAGACAAGTCTTGCAAAGACACACTACTACCGGTATCAGTTTCATTATCTTCTATTTTGCAACAAGTAAAGGGATCAACAATGGCCAGAAGTGATGGGGGTTGAAAACCAGGACAGAGAGATACTCCTTGCTGCTTAGCATTATTTCCGCCATCACATTGCAACAGTGCCAACTTTCCATCCGAAAGTGCAATAATGAAATCAACTTGTCCATCCTTCTTGGATTCTTCATTATAAAAGCAAGGTCTGGAAGTTATACCAACAACTGGAGCTTGTAGTTCTAAAGAGGATGCATACATTGGTGGAGGGATAATTGCTTTATCCAGTGGAGTAAAGTTTAACTTTTTTCCATCAACTGCCATTGCAAGTACCGAAGACGACGATGATGATGGTGATTGATGATTGCGATAGTGGACAGTAGAAGACTCCCAGCGGAATGTATATTCACGCCATTCAAGGACACCACCGCCTTGATTCAATGCAACCATGAGTTGATAAGGATTCTCAGTCGAAAACTTAATATTGGAAACAGTCGAGGATGATGAACCCGCTCCCTTTCCATCATAACGTAATTCATATTTCAAATACCAATGATAATTGTTTCTATGATATAATTGTACCTTGCCATATTCAGATGATTCAGAGGTAGTAGTAACCTTACTTGTTACCGCCAACAAATCACCTTCTAGATTGAAGGCAATACCGTGTACATCCTCCTTATCAGTCTTTGGTGAAGATACAGTACTATGAATCTTACACATGGTATGTCGTAATCCATTCGGTTCCATGAATGCAACTTGCATTGTAATTCGTGCTCTTGAACTTTTCATACTAATTGGTCTTGAGGATTGTACTGCGCCAACATAATGTGAACAACCTGCCGGTGCCCATGCTGGTGGTACCGGTAGTAGATTTGGTACATCTCTTCCGGAACCATCCTCTTCCTTGGATAGTGATAATAGTTGAAGTGTCGTACGATGATAGGTTCTAATCCGACGAAGTGGTTTGTCATTAACATTGGCATCCATTGTTGATATTGCAAGAGATGAACTATCCGGTCTCCAGCAGAATGTGATTGCATCAGAGACAAGGGTTGGTTCCAAACGTACCTCGGATAGTACTTCGTATTGTGTATTCATTGTCATTAATATAGGAACCTTGACACCATCATCTTTATTTTCATTTATTTCTTCATCTTCCTCATCACTAGCAAAAGTAACTAATGCCAATACTTCTCCATCAATACTCCATCCACCACAACTCAATCCATTATCAAATGAACCAATACATTCACTACCCTCCTCAATAATGCCACCGCTATTTGCAATGTTATTAGTAGCATCAATTGATACAGATACAACATGCCCAGCATGTGATAGACATGTGATGTGTAAACCTTCCTCATTTATTGCCAAGTTTATTATATCATCAGCATTCTCATCTGGTGGATTCTCTTGTAGGAAGCTAGCAGCGTAGAACCATTGAGAGCGAACAATAGGATATGGTTCGGCATTATCTTCCTCTTCTTCATCCTCAGCCACGACTTTCTCTAAATCAACTCTCCAAACTAATTCATCATTCACATCTAATGCTGATAGGTATCCATCTGACGTAACTATAAATGAAACTGGTGGTTGTTTTGGTCTATCTACAGTATTAGCATCAGTACTATTATTATCAGTGCCGTAATCAAAGTTGTCCAAACTGATTGGTATATTATGATCAGTGTTTGTATTTTGTATGACAGCTACAATTTTTGTGTTTGAAGTATCCTCCTCAGAATCATTTGGTGTTGTTGGAAGGATATGACGGACCTCACCCTGTAGTGCTAGATTCCTCATCTTCTAATGAATGATATGCTGCTATCTTATGTACCTTGCATAATATGATCTCCCCTAACTAATAGCCATATACCTACCCAGCCAATCACAACATAATTTTCAAATTTCAATTTCATTTCATTTGCTTCTGCGACGGCCAGACAATCCCATCTCTCAAAGGACCAGTCTATTTGAAAGAGTAATGAAAGATGGAATTTCTATTGCTATGAATGCATCTTCATATTATTTAGGTTCTCCATTAGTTTATAGCCGTCTATCATCATTTGTTTAACGACTGTTCTAATATATATATATTATTGAAGTATTGTTGCAAAAGGATACCGATGACCAATAATTGAAAAGTTACTCAAGGCAAGTCTGTTGACTTGATAAGATTAGATGTTGTGACATCGATAGCTTAATCCACCATCGACGGCACGCTTACAACCTCGTCATTATTATGTTTAGAACTCTATTGTCTCTCCTGCAGGCCAAATCGCCTTTATCACAGACATCATATCGTCGGCTACATTTGCTTCAAACTTCATAATCTCTCCTGTAACTGGATGCTCAACTTCTAATCTTTGAGCGTGCAATAAAGGTCTAGTAATACCTCTTCTAGAACTCAGCGCTTTATTCCAATCATTCATACCATACACATCGTCACCATAGATTGGAGTACCATGATCTTGTAAGTGTACTCTTATCTGGAAGATACGTGTTGATACGATTTATGATGATGAAAGAGAGAAAAGAGTAACTTTTGTTAGCACATGTGGTATAAAGGCAATCAATAATGGCTAATGAAGATCAAATTAAGTAGCCAATCACCGAGACTGTATATTGAGCACATGAATTCACATGATGAACGTTTGTGACTTTCCTGATGCGTCCTCCCAGTAGCAATCCTAACTTGAACAACAGAAAGTTTGCCGTCATGATGGATGGTGTGTATATGAGATAGAGCTTGTCTACCTTGCTTTGCTAATAATGCTGTACTTTTTGGTCCTGTTAACCGAGCCTGACCGCTAGAAGATACCGATGATGAGGGATCTGGCACTACTCTCATCCTCTGTCGATGTGTTGGATGTCTTCCAATTGGCTTGTTGATCCACTGATCTTCTCCCGGATTGCCTATAGTCACGGCTAGGTACTCTTTCTTCACCTGACGGTTAGCAAATGCTTCAGAGAGTGTTGCTAATGCAGATGATGTTTTGGCCACCACGATGACTCCTGTTGTACCCTTATCAAGACGATGGACAATACCAGGGCGCAGGGTTGAGATTGAGTTGGTAACGGCATCATTCTGATTGATGTCAGCTTCATCCTTAGTTGCACTTTCTTTATTATTGGATTCTACCGTCTCTTCATCGTCAGTAAAGAATTCTCCTGGACCGAATGGGCTTTCGTTCATCAAATAATAAGCAAGTGCGTTTACTAACGTCCCATCCCAATTACCTGCAGCGGGGTGACTGTATTATACAAGAATTGAAGTGAGGTGAGTTTTGATATATGAAACAAGCAAATCAGACTTGGGAAAAACTTACACTACCATCCCAGCTCTCTTATTCAACACAATCATATGCTCATCTTCAAACAGTATATCTAATGGAATCTTTTGTGCAATAATCTCAGTTGGAGGGATAAAATTGGAAAGTAATGCAGCAGAAGTAGACAGGAGAGAATCACGAGTTGGATAAACAAGGATTGAGGATGGCTCCAAAATGTGAGATTTGCGATCGATAGGTGAACCATACTGCTCAAGTATGCTTAGACGAAGTGTGTTCGTTTCACCGTAATCTTCAGCTGATTGTTCTAGATGATCTTGCCAAGCAGTTTTGAATGCTGTTGCATTTTCGGGTGATATAACAAAGATACATTCATTGGACAGGAGAGTACCACATTGCGAGCGAGATATTGCAACTTGGCTACTGTCACTACCATCACTTTCCTCATTTAATAACTCGACTAATGCAGCATCAATCCTTTTACCATTCATATTAGATGATGATTCTACCTCATGCAAATCAAACTCGACACTTTGAATCAGATCTTCAATGTTCATATCATCTGCAGATGAAGAGTCAAAGTTTGAATAGTCATTAGAACTTAATAATAACTTCTCCTTCTTCTTAATTTGCTGCTTTTCTAGCTTTTGTTGTTTCATCTGCTCTTTCATTAGTTTCTTTTTCAAGTCCTTCTTTGCATTCCTCTTGTTTCCCTTTCTATTCTTTGGCATACTCGATAATACTTCTTGCTCATTGAAGGTATTGAATTTCTTTTCATTCGATAGTATCTCATCCAAATCAAAGTTTGCTGCTATTTTATTCAATTTTGCATGACATATTGTACTTTTGTATGAAGGTGATAATGTGGTCAGAATACTAGTTTGTGATATGATTGAAAATGCTGAAGTTGATGTTTGATGGTGTATGCAGATTATTGTCAATGCCATACTGAAGTATAGTTGTCTACTATAAGTAACCATCATGTATATTGTTGCAGTGCTACGGAAATGATGGAAAAGTTATAGATAGTATCGTATGATGGTTGATGGTATATTTATGATGGATATCATATAATTTGTGGTCGTCTGTCGATTGAAGGTATCTTTGTATTTTACCTCCTATTCAGAAATCTGGACTACCACTGTGATGATATAAGCTTATCCAGTGACAATATTGTTGGTTGCAATGCAAGTTGCCACTATCCGTCCCTACTTTGTATGGGGGGTGTTAGATGGCTAATGGTTGAATGAAAAGTACATAAGAAGTTTCAACACGGTATCCTTTTATGAGAGTTGAGTGTTGATGTGATGGACTGAAGTGAATACCATATAAAGTGGCGGCCCGCCGAGATATGTAGAACAAAGGAAGAACACTTTACAGATGCAATAGAATTGTCAGAGGTGATATTACAGAGAAGATTAGTGTTCTTCCAAAACACTCTAGTACAATACAACCTATCGCAATCCTCACTCTAGAGGTAGAGAGAGATAGAGAGAGGGATAATGTTTGCTCAATATCGATTGTTGCGTCAAATAAGGAAAAAGACAACAAGCAACTTATCTACTCTATCTGGTGGTTATCATTCAGATAATTTGCGAGAATGGGCGATACTTACAAACTTCGGCAATGATGTAAATATAACGGGTCAAGAAATAAGAAGGAGAAGACGGCAAATACCAGAGGATGAAAACAAGCTACCTTATGTTGATCTATTTTCAAAGAAAGTCAGTAATGAGTGCAGCAAGTATATTTCAAATCAGCATTCTCCGACAGATGTCTTAGGAAGAGCTTTCTTTGGTTGCAACAGTTTCAGAGCAGAAAAGATGCTATTGAATACAATGAATACATTATCTTCTATATATCCAACAAATGCAACAACGCTACCTTCAGAGTTCAATATGAGAGATCAATACTTACATTGGAAAGTTACTTCTTTAGCACCTTCTGAAATCATTCTCTCTTACAATATCTTGAGGTTTCGAGGTGCAACAATGTTGGCATTTGACCCTACCCTGAGAAAGGTATATCACGGGAATTGTATTGATGTTACAAATGGAAGAATAAAAGGGCATATACCCGAGCTAGCTGTTCAAATGCATGTCAAGTATGTCGAGTTACTACTGAATGATATGGTTGATGAGTTGGAAGAACAAGCCAAATATTAAAACAAAGAGATAATAGGACTAATTACATATTGCTACTTTTCCGAGTGATATTCACTGTCAATTCCACTTTTCCCCTTTGTTGTTCATTTTCATTTCTCCAAAGTACCAACATCTTAATTGAACCTTGATGCAATGGTAGCATGATACGGCACACTGGAAATATCACCCACTGATGCAATAGAAAGCTTACTCTTCAACATTGCCGAATATGCCTTGCTTACATCATCTGCAGACACACTGTCATATGAATCAGCCAAGCTCTTCGCGCTAAAACCACAAGAATCCAAAACAGAGGCCGTCATGGCATCCGCTAAACTCTTACTTCCAGAATCTAATGCGGAAAGAGCCTCTGCTTTGGCAACTGCCTTTGCCTGTGCAACAACATCAGCAGAAGGAGCTGCACCAACTGCCTTCGACAAAGCATCTGTTGGATGAAGAGGACATAATGTTGTGAGTAAGAACTATTCCCCAATAACCAACTCAATACATTTAAATCACACTTAATTACACAAACAACTTACCAACGGTGGCTGATGCATCTGCTGCTGAACTTTCCCCATATACTCCAACAATTCCCGGTGAAGCAAATGCAGATGCTCCACTCATATTAAGACAGTGCTTCAATACATTCATTACCGGAGCAGATGTGGGTCCCTCGAATGCTAACGCAACATGAGCATATCCCGATGAGGGATTAGCTAAACGAGCTTCACCTCCCATATATTCTGACTTCAATGTTGCTGCTGCCTCCGATCCAGGAGCTGGGGCAGGGAATTCCTCTTCAACCATTCTAACAAATGCCTCATGATCAGACACACCCGTGGCAGCTAATACTGCACCATTGAGTGTATAAGCACGTTCACGGAAGGACATTATTGATGGACGTGATGCTCCCGAGGTATAGTATGACCGTCCCATTGAAGATTGCGCTCCATAAGCTGCTGCATAAATCTGATCTGTAAGGGAAACCTAAGTTTTGATAAATGGAGTGTATTGATATGAGTATAATATAATAAACCAACAATAAATACCCCATAAAATAAAAATAATAAATAATTATGTATATCATATGTCTCTCACCTGTGCATTAGAAGTAACATCTCCAACCTCTGTTGCTGCCAATCCCTGTGCCTCTTTCACATCCCACTTTTCAAATGAGCATTCAGTAACTAATAGTGGTGCCACAAATGCAGCATTCTCCTTAGCTGCGGTAAATCCAATAGTAGCACCTCGTCGTCCAGCACTTGAAAATAATGTTGCGCCTACATCTTCCAAATTACGAGTAACAAGTGCTGCTGATAATCCACTACCCGATTTAAATGATAAGTATCGATTGGCAATTGCTGCACCTCCCTCTGATGGGCCTTCGTTGGAGGAACCAGCGTTGGGATAGGTTAATGCAAGGGTGGAAGTTAATGAGGCATTTTCTGTAACGATTGTTAGTCCAGAGGGTAGGGTGGTTACTGATGAAACACTACCCTTTTTAGGTGCAGGAGATGTAGATGAAATTCTGTTTATATAGCAATATGTGAGAGTTTGTATAACAGTATTGCAAGTAAAAAGAGTTGCAACTATATAATTTTTTCATCAAAATCTATTCGGCCACTTTGTTACTTTCACTCCAATAAAATACACCACAAATCTCACCCTGGAAACTCCTCAGTCGCCGTCAATACAGAGAACCCTCTGGTTCCTGCTCTGCAGGTATTGCGTGCCACAGCAGTTACTAAACTCATCGTTTGAAGTTGAGTTGAATGAGTTTGATTGTTGATAAAAAATTAAAAATGGAATTTAGCAATCCTACACGTGGAATCATGTCCCTCTGATTATCTTAATTGCCAGTGTGTGAATAGTCTACTGAGATATCATAAACCTCTATTAAGTATATCACTTATACAACTCATATCTCATCAGGTCGTTGTTTCCCTTCGATACTCATAGGAGTAAGTTGGTGCATTCCGCTTCTCATTAACCAATTTATGTACCTTATACTAGCCAGCTCGAGCCTTTGATACAATGTATATGTAGTACCTGAACCTCCAGAAATAACTTCTTGTATCACAGCTCAAGTTCTACATCCTCTACACTATCAACTCTCATCTCTCCAATAACTTCTCCTTCTTCAAAATGTTGACTATACTCATTTATCTTTTGCTCTTGAAGATTGATATCAGCATCAGGCAACAAATGATCTCTCGCCAACTCATCAATCTCACTTGAATACATGCAAACTCCAACACCCAAGAGTACTAATATTACTCCAAATACAGCTCTTCTTGGTTGATTCATCCTCTCACCTAATAATGCACTTGTAATACATGAGAATGCCAAACTTAAAGCATTACATATTGGTACTGATAATGTCAAGTTTGATGATGCCAATGTTTTATAATATAATAATGATCCACATTGGTTAAGTAAATATGGTAACCATACTTTCATGTTAACAAGAAGTACTACCTTGTTGAGTATAAACGATTTCAATCCATCATCTTGTCCTTGTTGTTGTTGTTTAGTTGATTTTGTTTCTATAAATCCCTTGCGCATAAATGGATTCGTACACCCCCAAAATACTCCGACGAGTAGCAGCGATAAAGCCTCTGATACATTTACCATAATATCTGATAACTTTTTTTTTGTCAGTGTATGAGTAGTATGTGTAGTAGGTATGAAATACCTATGTTCTGAGATAATGATGTTGCTAATTACTACTTCACTTCTCGAGATATCTCGCTGCTATTTTGGTACCAAGCCACACCACGAGAATGCGAATAGCTATCTCTCCGACAGAGAATAAGAATCGTATAATATGCCGCTGTTCTAACCTTGGCATCACTCTCTACTTCGCATAGGCGATAGGGCGATAGGTATATTGTTTGAGATTTTGTAGACTTAGACACATACTTAGGTCGATTCGTAGCTTCTATTAAAAACAGAACCTGCTTGCTCAAGCTCCCTGCCTCAAATTAATTCTGTGGTAGGCAATAACTCCAAGTGGTGCAGATCAGAAAAGGCTAAAGCAATCGCCCTAGATCAATACTAATATAACATTTTAATCAATAAAAGCTTTGAAAGATGTCTATGGTTTATGGTGAGTAGCTTGGTGGAGTAGGCGATACAGATTCCAGATGAAAAAAATAGTTTTGTGTGGTCTACAACTTGCAAACCAAACCAAACTCACCATATTATTTATCTTATTATATAAACCATTACAATTATTATATAGATGAATACGGTCGGCCTTTCATTATATTGAAAGAGCAGCAGGCCAAGGCACGGGTCAAAGGATTAGAAGCCGTCAGGGTAAGTATATATTATTCACAACAAATAAATGACATTGAGTTTTAATATTATTTATTACCCCAAACTCATACTCCTTTTCAACTATTTCAACTATACTACTTAGTCCAATATACTCGCGGCTACATCAATATCTAAAATCCTACGCTCATCACTAGGCCCAAAAGGTATGGATAAAATCCTAGTCTCACCTGATGGTGATGTAACAATTACAAATGACGGAGCAACAATCCTTGAACGTATGCATGTTGACCATCAGGTTGCTAAATTAATGGTAGAACTATCGTCATCACAAGATGATGAAATTGGAGATGGTACCACTGGTGTTGTCGTGCTTGCTGGATCGTTATTGGAACAAGCTGAAAAGTTATTAGCTAGGGGTATTCATCCTGTTAGGATTGCTGAGGGATATGAGAAGGCTGCCGATGTTGCAATGTACGTTTGCTATTTTGTTATATGTTTAATATTCTTGAAGTTTGTATTGTGTATGTTTTCTCACCTTCTCGACCATCATCTATGTACAGTGAACAACTGAACTCTATTGCCGATAGGGTGGAGTTTTCAAAGGACAATGTTGAACCATTAGTAACCACTGCAATGACAACACTTAGCTCAAAGATTATCAATGTTGACAAACGTAAAATGGCAGAAATATCTGTGAATGCTGTTCTAGGAGTGGCAGATTTGGACCGTAAGGATGTCAACTTTGATATGATTCGTATGGAGGGTAAGCCCGGGGGTTCATTGGAGGATACAGAACTTGTTAATGGTATTGTCATTGATAAGGATATTTCTCATCCACAAATGAGCAAGACAATAAAAGATGCAAAGATGTGTATTTTAACATGTCCGTTTGAACCACCAAAGCCCAAGACAAAGCATAAGTTGGATATCAATACAAAGGAGGCATATGAAAAGCTGTTTAAGCAAGAACAGGATTACTTTAAAGAAATGGTACAGCAGGTGAAGGATAGTGGTGCCAACTTGGTAATTTGTCAGTGGGGATTTGATGATGAGGCTAATCATTTACTTTTGCAGAATGATTTACCCGCTGTCCGATGGGTTGGTGGAGTTGAAATTGAACACATTGCTATTGCAACTGGAGGACGTATCGTCCCTCGATTCTCAGAGCTGAGTGCCGAAAAGCTTGGAAAGGCTGGACTCGTACGTGAGGTATCATTCGGTAATACCAAGGAAAGGATGCTTGTTATTGAAGATTGTGCCAACTCAAATGCGGTGACTGTCCTCGTTCGTGGAGGGAATAAGATGATCGTTGAAGAAGCTAAGCGTTCACTTCACGATGCCATGTGTGTCGTTCGTAATCTCATCAAGGATAATCGTGTTGTATATGGTGGAGGCTCTGCGGAAATCGCATGCTCTGTTGCTGTTAGTAAACATGCTGATACCGTTGCTGGTGTTGATCAGTATGCTATCAGGGCATTTGCCGATGCTATGGATGATATTCCTCTCGCTCTTGCTGAGAACTCAGGTCTGTCGCCAATTGAGGAAGTTGCCGCTGCCAAATCGAGACAGTTGAAGGAAGGATGTCCCTTCATTGGCTTGGGTATCACTCAAGAGTGTACTGAGGATGGATATCACCACTGCAACATGAAGAATGTGGGAGTATTCGAAACACTCATTGGAAAGCAAGAACAAATCCAGCTTGCTACACAGGTTGTGAAAATGATATTGAAGATTGATGATGTAATTGGTAAGATGTTACACTTCTTATTTGTATTTACCAATGAATATGTTTTTACATGACACTGACAACAACCTTTTCTATCAGCCCCCGCAGCTCATCAGTAGAGAATCTAGATAGTTGGGAGATATGCATCACCACTTGATCAGTCTAGATAGATGATAAATCATATTTAGGTATTGGTTCATAACTACATGAAATATCTATTGTCATATGTTTTCTTGCTGTATAAATAAGCTGAGTATCATATAAACCGACCGCCAGACAAGTGCAAGTAAGCTAGCTCTAAAAAGATATCTATCTTGGTATCCTTGAAAATCTATTACCCATCTGGTATCCTTGAAAATCCGCTTGCTCTAGTCAATGTATCTCATTTTTTTTTTTTGGTTGTTATCTACTTCGTTGGCTGGTTTGCAATAAACATAGATATATGCCCAATATGAAGGCACTTCTATCTATACTAACGGTCATATCCACTGCTATATCTCCTGTTCAAGCGGAATTCCGGAGGTTTGATGGTCCCATAAACGCAGCTTCAAATTATATTCATTGTAAGTAAGGTGCATCTAATTTTTTGTCCTTCTCGGATGACCCTAATCATGTTATTGCAACTTTTATATAATATCATATATCATTACTACCACAAAAACATATACAGATAGTGAAGGTTATGTAGTTACTCCGGGTTATGTTGATATAAGTAACTTGGTATTTACAACAGCCGATAATGGAGGTACACCAGAGCAGTATATTCCCGAAGAGAGAGAGGATGATGATGAGGATGGAAATATAAGAAATAGAAATTTGGATGAGGATTCATATGCTTTATTTCAATCTGGATCATCGTTTATTGATATTGTACTCTTCCATGAACCACCAGAGTGTGCCAATACACGTCTTGGCTGCGATTGGACAGAGCTTGGTATAGGCAAGAATGATGGAGTAGGAAATCTCCGATGGTGCTGTTCAGACGATGCCTCGGCATTAGGGTTGTGTGATGGCGGTCCAAAGCAAGAAGGAAGGTTAATAGTTGATCCCAACAAGTTCAAAGGTGAACATCGTTTTCTAGGTGTACCACCAAACGGACAATGGTCTCGCAAAGTAAAGTCTGGTATGTTTGATTTGAAGGATGAAAAGGAAAAGGGTACTGATGGAAAGTATGTATTGGTACTTGCAAATTGCAACGAGATGATGGGTAGGAATGTTACAGTTAGTGGACGATACGTATGGAAATCATATTTCGGATATCTTCCAGGAAATTTGTTTGGAGAGATGTACTTCTTCTCGGCACTTACAATCTTCTACATTATATTATTTATATGGTATGCATTAAAAATGAGCATATATCGTGATGAGATTCTTCCTATTCATAAGTGGATGGCTGTGACAATTGGAATTGGTTTATTGGAAGTTTTCTTCAAAGGCGGAGACTTGTTTGTATGGAATGTAGACGGAGATAGGTTCTGGTTTTCATTATATGTCGGTGTCATCATTGGCGTACTGAAGAGAGCTATAAGTCGTGTTCTTATAGTCATGTTATGTCTAGGTTGGGGTGTGACTACGGATGATTTGGGGGATAAGATGGGGAAATTAATCACACTAGGCGTTGCATATGCTGGCACAGCAGCAGCCAGAGATATAATGACCGTCTTGGCAATAACTGAGAACGAAGTGCTAAGCATTGAAACGGAGACAGAGCTATTGGATGTGGTTACAATACTGACATTCATTACAGCTTTCATTGATGTCTCCTTCTATCTTTGGATATTTGGTGCCTTGAATGAGACTATGCAGTATTTGGAAGGCATGAATCAGACTAGAAAGCTAAAGCGTTTCCTTCGATTACGATTGATTCTCCTACTGTCGGTGTTATTTGCTGTCGTTTGGACTGTCTTTGGTATCGTGGACTCATATAATGACCAAAGGATGATAAATGAAGAAGTTAATGGCTGGGTGTTGAGTGCCGTGTGGGAATTCAATTATCTATTTGTATTGGTTAGTCTATCGTGTCTATGGACGCCGGAAGCGGGGGCGAAGGAGTATGCCTATGTTATGGAGTTGTCTAATGATCTTGATCTTGACATTGACACCAACATTGGTTCTGACAGTGACGATGAAGGGGATATCGGAATGACAGACGTTGCCGGAGGTTTCTCTGATCACCCAGACGACGACTTTGATGTTGATGATAGAGGTATAAATGCATGAAAAAACATTGTATTTTAAGACACACTTATATGTATATGTTATTCATGTTAAATGTTGTAACTTAAACTGTTTACTTTACAGTCACATAACCTTATTCCCTAGTATAAGATTCCAGGAAGAGGCTTTTCATTTCTAAATCCTCAGCGGCTTCAACACTGTCACACGGTGTTGAAGTCCACACCTCTACGTTTAAGATCTCAAACGGACTACCGTCTTCGTGTGATTTGGAAAGAGGTGGACTCTGAAAGGTTGCACAAGGGGAAGAAGTACCATAAAGGAGATCACTCTCAAGACACAATCCAAAACCGCCCTTATCAATAGATCCTGGACTCTGAGGGGGTGACACATTGCGTTGATCATCTGATTGATCGTCTCTACCTTCATCCCCATTGAGTGCGCCACCGCCAAGTGCAATCATATCATGTGTACAATACTGCACCATATCGTTGGATCCCGACCAATAGAACACATCTAACTCACTCTCAAGCTTGGCTTGATCTAAGATTGAATGTTGTGCATCCTTTTCACTCCTTGTTCTTCTCATTCTCCAAAGAAAAGATTCTCCTGATCCATAGTAGTTCCAACTCTTACGCCAAGGAGATGAAGTAAAGCTACCAAATACCTCGCCTTCGACGGTTTCAATGGCAATAAGAGTGTGCTTTGTGCCACGGATTGTTTTCAAAAGTGAGGGAAGATGAGCCCCATCACGTACTAAAGAATACTTCAAGAAGTAATTTGTTTCAGCTATTGTGTCCGGCATGAACATCTGAAGGCTCTCCATTAAAGGTGGAGACAACACATGTGGATGACAGGAAGTATCATTGGCATGGGTTCCCAATATTTGAAAAGAGAGCGAGTTGAATGCCCCATAACCTATTGCATATGGATCTTCTGTCACGGCCCAGGCATTCGCAGCAGCATAAGATGTGGAATCCAAATCCCAAGATTCATCGCAATTAACCTGATCAGCACCTACACGAGCAACAGAGCTTACTTCATTGCCTCTCGAAGAAGAGCCGGTGCCATTGATAGGCTCAAGATGATGCGACGAATGAAGATCTTCATTTGAAAGACTTCGGAGAATCTCTAAAGTGTGCCTGGATAGACTAATATTTCTAATGACAAATGAGTCATCTAGAGATAGCAGAGGCCTAGACGAGGAAGAGCTCTTGCTACTCTTGAAACTGCTACCGGATAGCATGCTTCGATACTTTCTCGCCTTGTCAACAGATTCAACTACGGGTGACTCTTCAACTTCCATTCCCTCACCTTCATAGTTGTTTGTTGATGCTTGTCTTATGAATACGGCCTGTTCATTTCTAGCCCCTCCGACACTAGATGATGATGGGTTTCTGGGTGGTCGTCTCAGTGGTGATTGCCATGCGGCTCCGTTGGGTTGGTTGGGTTTGACATCTACATAATCCTCAGAGTTCAAAGAATCGTCATCGTCAAGATCAGTTGTGAGCATTGTTATTTGTGATTCAGATCGAACAGGACGTGCACGTGATAACGATGGAAGTGAGCCCGTGAATGAAGTTCCTCCAGTTGATGATAACACAGGCCTACCAAGTCCAATCGATGGGAATGGCGACAAAATTGATGAGATTGATGCTACACTGTCAGATCTAACCGGTCTACCTGGGCGTAGTGTCAGAGAAGCTACACTGCTCATAGACTCGGATCTTAGTGGTGCTGCTCTCTTCAGATTGGGGAAAGAGATGACTGAGATTCCATCGCTTAACAGTGAGATTGCAGAATCCCGACGAGCCATTGCCAACTTTTCTTCTTCCTTTTCAAAGACCGCGTGATTCCAAGAGACACTGCGTTCGTATTTACCTCTTCTCATTGGACTGCTTCCACTAGAAGATGCCGTCTTCATAATACCAATTGCAGTACCTCTTCGTTGCTGAGTAAGAGATGACTGGGACATGCCAGATCGAGTTCTACCTGCTAATGGCGGCAGCTGACTTGGAAGTTCGCCAAGATCCGAAGCAGCCGGAGATACCTCAACCTCCTCATCGCTGAGTGTTTTCTTCACGTCGGTCGGAGTTCCAGGAACATCATCACTCGAAGGCTTCTCTTCTGTATCATCATTTGACTTCGGCTTCTTTTTCTCAGCCTTCTTGTCTACGGAAGAGTCACGGAACATGTCAACATTTCTAAATGAAGGACCTCCATTTAACAAAGCTGCCACGGAATTAGATCTACATTCAGCATTATCATCTTCCTTGGCATCAACAATATGTTCATCATCAACAACGTCTTCCATTTTAGACTTGAAGCCTGCATTGACCAACAGATTCTTAAGACGATTAGCAGTCGAGCTAGGCCGAGCAGATGGTCGAAAGATATCATCAGCTGCATCGCCATTAATACCATCTAATCCTACTGTTGATTCATCAATATCAGTGTCAGCTGGTGTATTCAAAAATGAATCAAAGCGACTATATGAACTACCACTTCGCTTGAAAGACAACTGCTTACTTGTAAACATGTGTTGAAGGATGCTCATACTGAAGGGTGAGATACAACCCCCTCCATTATGTGGTGTCACTGACCTTTCTAGAGTTAACTTCTCTTTTTGTTTTTTACGTTCTTCCTTTTCAATTCTACGAATGGTACGTTCGTCCATGTGTGCTAGCGCTTTTTGAAACGTTGACTTTTCAATAGTGGTGTTACCATTTGCTTCTGTTTGAGAACTCAATAGCATGGTATTTGGATCTTCTTGTTCATTCAATGGTTTATCCAGAGGAGCATGTAATCGTTGTAACCCTCTTTCCATTGGTAGGCCCATACGCATTAATGTCCTTCTTGATGAGCCACTAGGGGTAATAGTAAGGCCCTTTTCATGTGCACAAAAAAGACGGTTACTATCTGACCCAACAGAGGATTGCTGTTTACGTAGCTCAAGTCTGGATAGACGTGCAACAGATGATACTCGTCGTTGCAATTCATAAGGTCGGGTTAATTCTTTGGTAGAGTTGGATGCATTGCTCGACATATGTGATGTTGTTGACTTTTTATTTGTAATTTTTGGTGTCTCCTTCTCAACCTTGTTTTTATCTGCTTCTTTGCTATTAATAGAATCTTGTGATCCTCTTGACACCCAATCTTTAACCCAATCTCCATTGTTGTCATCCTCTTGTGTATGTTCATTATCATCAGTTTTTGCCACACTCTTCACTTCCCAACCATGTCCTGGTATCAAATCATGTACCTCTCTATACAGTATATGTTGGTTAGTAAACAGACACATCATATGCACATAATTCATCTATAAGTACACACAAATACTCACCCCGCAGCTCCACCACAGACAGCAAAGAACAAATTACCATCCATTAATCTTTCATGCGCCATCATACAGGCCTCAGCTGTACCATTTTCTAACAATGTGTCCAAGGCTGTACCATTTTCTAATAAAGCCAATACTGGCTCATCTTCTTTGGCTGCATTGGATGATGGTTTGTCAGATTTATCACCGCCGCCGCCTGGGGCATCTCCACTACTTGAATCATCGGCATCGCCCCAGATATCAGCTCCTTCTAAATTATCATCAGACATATAATTTGGTATTTTGGTTTTTGGTGTATGTTTGTATTGTGTATTTTTATATGTGTTTGTTAATAATTAGCTGTGCTGTCAGCCAAAATTAAAGTGCGTATTACTGTTTATACTACTGTCTCTATTTATTGATATGTAGTGACAAATTAATTGCTCAGGCAGCCGTCTCTCTAGAGGCAGGTTAGTACGCTCTTGGTTCTTGAGATGAGTAAGGACAGCTACCTAAGGATACCGACACGCCCTTCAACTACGAATTGAATTGAATTGAATTGAATTAACTAGCTTAGGACTTTTGTATCTATCTCTAGACGCCTATTTACGCTGCCGTCTATCTCGTATATGATTATTCAGCCTAAGAATGATTAGATCAGTGTCTACTAGTGTACACAAAAGATGTTAGTTGTGTCACCACGGCTGGAGGGTGTGCTTCGAGAGTAGTTTTCCAATTACAAAAGAGATTCAGCATACCAAAGCTCTCTATCTACTTCTCCTATCTCTGTTCTATCATGCATGTTCAATTAGATTATTAGCAATCGTTCAAGAGACCAACCCCAAGATTCTGGCTATACATAGACACGGATTTGTTCTTTGCTGTATCGTATATCTTTTGGATCCCTCACCGCTCCTAGTATTGGGAAAGTGTTATACGAAAGAACCAACTTGAATGTAGCAACAAGACAATCAAGCTGTCGTAGTTTCACGTGGCTTTATCTTCCACTTTCACTACTTCATAACATCTACACCAACACATATACACTCCTTGTTCTCTTCCATAATGTGTTGGGCTCTTTAGAGTAGATCAAACTGACCTCCCGGCTCATACTAATACTCCACATTCATACACATATCATGTGTACTCGCAGAGAATTGCATGCCAAACAGGCAAACTCTAGAGGTTGAAATATAAGACTGAAGTTGAATCTGTCATCATTTAATACCCAGCTCATGTATTCACTCTATACTCTCACAGAGTGAATTCATGCCAAATAGGTTCTTCATCTATTGTGCTGCACGGCTTTATACGTGCTCATATTCTTCCAAAGTTGAATATTGATTAGATCGGGCTCTATCACGGCGATGATTCTTTCACCGAAAGTCTTCGAGCTTGACATTACTTAATTATACTCTCGTCTCAATTACCGCTACTCTTAATAGAGGTCTAATAGAGCTTTGCGGCTGACGGCTGATTGTTATATGGCTATGGCGGGCTCGTAGTATAATCGAATAATGAAGTCTCTCAGTGCAGATCGGGTCACCCGAATAATGTAAATATTGTGATTTGTAATGTAATGTAATGTAATCGGCGTTATTATTGTTTTTTGTTTCTGTTGTTATTGTGTTGGTGCAGTTTGTTAGGTAGCGAACTTTGCAATCAAACGAATAAATCGTTTGCTTTTGTTGTTATTGTTGATGCAGTCTGTTAGATAGCGGACTTTGCAATGGAGACACTATTATAAATGTAAGCACTTCTTCAAATAATTTCGAGCTTTTACTATTCGTTGAAAGTGAATGGTAGTTTCTTTCAAGGTCATCTTATTCTTCCTTCCATATAATGGGTGTTTGTCAGGATGAAACTGGAGGGCCAAGAGTTTAAAACGGGTTTCTACGTCATCCAACGACTTGATTTGATACACACATTCGAAGTAGAGAATGTCTAAAGCTTTCTTTACTGAACCCACATCATTCATGTATGTAGTATCTCTTGACATTTGTAGAAATTTGAGGTAGGCACTAGTCCAAGACTTTGCTTGGTACCAGATGAAACAATGCAGTTTGGCTCCAAAGTGTAGTATGTCCTTTCTTACTGTTTTGTATATAGGTTTGGACCACATCGGACGAAGGACTTTACACGAAGCTACATCTACGAGTGACATTTTAGTACCCGGTCCTCCAGTGATCATCATCTCATCATGGCGACAATTGGGGGAAGCCTCTCCAAGCTCGGGGTCTACTTCCTCGATGTTGTGTGTACGGCTACCAAAGAGTTTGCAAGTTCTACCTAATCTTGCTAATTCTAGCGGACCGGAGTAGGAGAGGATGCTGAGTAAGATGTCAGTACTCAATAATAGTAATGTCATTGTTGTTGTTTATTGTTCGAATTGTTGTTGTTGTTGTTGTTGTTGTTGTTGTTGTTGTTGTTGTTGTTGTTGTTGATGTTGTTGTTGTTGTTGTTGTTGTCGTTGTATTGATTTTTGAGAGTGAGAAGTGTGATTCGCGACTACTTAGAGTACCTCCTTTAGGTAGTTACGAGCGTCTTTGACAAGACGGAAGTGCTTCTCTGCATCTGTTTTTGAGATGTTAAGCCGTGGGTGATACTTGTCAGGATGATATATTAATGCAAGCTTCTTGTATCTGGCATTTACTTCTGTAAACGAGGCACCGTATAGCATTGCAATACCTATTGCAGGCCTCTGCTCATTGGATACAAACGATATACTCACAGCGCTTCCGATGAAGGCTTGATTGGGTGTATAGATAAAGATGATGATGTAACAGATAGAAGATAATATTTACACTTATGTCTTCAGATGTCTTCTATGTTCAAACTTGTTCTTGTAGACCTACTCATTAGCTTTTACAAGTAAAACTTGACTTATAATCTATGAAACGAACTAAAATTCATATAAATGTATACAAACATTGACAAACTGTGCATAAACGTTCAGAGCCAACATGTCCAGTTTTTTCAATTCACATGTCACTGAAGGGCCACCATCAAGCGAAGAAGACTGTTCGGGATCAAAAGTTATCATGCATGTACCTTAGTCGTTGCTGATCACTCCTTTGATAGTATAGGTGGCATCAACACCAAACTTGCCTTTCTCTAGTACGGCCCCATTTTCTGGCAACATCGTAGGGTTGACGAAGTGACTCTTTTGACCCTTCCCTCCACCCGCTTTTTTCTTCACCATGCCGAGTTTCTGTTCTTTCAACCATTCATCAAAGGGTTTCAAACCAGCGCTACTAGTATCCTTACCGTTCCTCATATGCTTGAGGGCATTTCGAGAAGTAGAGACGTTTACTACCTCGTTATTTCCTTCTTTCATCAAGTCGTAACTAGCAGTAGGTTGATTCTGTACGCTTGCTAACCAAGCAGCTCCTTCATTGCCTTCGAGTACTCCCGTCTGTGTATTATATTTCGATTGGTGTTCTTCAGCAAGTTCCAATGTTTCAAACGTGTGTGTATCGACGACATGATTGTCTAAGGAAGTTCCAGTTTGCATGAGTACTCCTTGATCGACACCTGGAAGAGTAATATTTAATGCTCTAACTTTGCCTTTGAAAACATGGTCAATTTTATTGGTGGTTGTCACTGCCATTGATTTTAGGTTTGAAGCAGTAAATGATATCCTTGCATCCTCATAACCATAGTTATCATTCTCATCCACTTTGGCCAGATAATAAATTCGACACTGGAGATCAGCTTCTTTTGCTTCCGGCGAATTCACATCAAGGTAACGTCTTGTTGCATCGTTGCCATCCTGCCAGCCCAAAGTCACTCCTGGGAATCTCTCTGTAAATTCAGATGGCAAGAGTGGTTCAATATTGAGATTATATCTCTCAACCTTGCCATATCCTTTACAAATCAAACGTGTAGTAGGGAAATGTTGGTTACCAAACTTAATACGTTCCCTCAATGTATTTTGCAAATTACCCATGCCTAATGCCATTACTATAATTGCACTCCTGTCCCCCGTATCAACCTCATGCATTGACGATACAATATAAAACACACGCTTGTCCTTTGTGCCTGGTTCGGCACATTTTGGAGGTAGTGACCGAGTAAACGTAGCAGCTGATGGCGGAAGGGCTGTAGACTCTGTGTGGAGTAGATGGAAATGACGATTTGCTAATTCAACAGAGCTTTCTCCCAATCTTGTACTTCTTTTCTTATTTGACACTAGACCGTTCTCCAATGACAACGCAGTTGATGTAGATTGACCAACGTTTGTAGGTAGCAATGATTCTAGGCGTCTTGATCGTCGAGGATCACTCATGATGAAGAAGTATTGTATGAATGTGTATTGTTATTATTTTGTTGATCTTGGCCGCTGTTGAATTACCGTCTGTGTTTTATATATCTATCAATGACAGTAAATTATGAATGTTGTCATACAGTAATATCATCCAATGATATCGTACGTATTGTTATTGATTGATGATAGTGGTTCAGATGGAAAATAATGAATTTTGCGTTGGCCGATGGAATGTGTGCACCGTATGCCACCGAATCTGATTGTATTTAATATAATATTTATGTAGAATATGTTCTGTAATTGGCAGGTGGTGTGGTGGAGTATAATTGATTGATGATTGAGGAGAGTTGTTATTATTCATTGCAACAAAAAAAAAATGACAAGTAATGAATTAACAGACACTGTAATTTAACCACATAGCACAAACTAACTCACCTCTCAATTTACCACAACTAATAGTAGCTGTAGAAGTTAATGAATCCAGTGGGGATGCGCTATCGATGATTATTTAGGAGGTAATAGAGTATTGCTCCGTACTCGAGTACATACGTAATCTACATAACTCACATAGAGAGAGCCAAACTATCACACTATTACATTACATTATTTACATTTGTAGATGGTAATATAAATAATAGACAGAGTAACAATATATTAAGCGGGCGTTATCATGTCCATTGTTGAAGGAATGTTCTCTCAATAACCTGGCAGAGGCCTCGGCAGTGTAGACTAAATTGAGTAATCTATAATCCATATATAAGGATGTTGGATGAACTAACACTTTCACATTGTTGAGTTAGTTTGCACATGTTTTACGTTTTTATATATTTAAACTTTAGCGTGCCAATTGTCGAATAGATGATACACTTAAACTCGTTTTGGTGTGCATGATGAGTTTACAATAATTGTTGTGATTGCATAATGTTGTATAAATAACGTCAATGGCAGTGTGTTATCGTTGGTTTAATACGCACATCTTTACTTTTATATGCATATGTATGTCGTTTACTTTTATATGTATTATTACCTCAAATTGTAACACGACGTCATGTGTTCGGTTATCGTCAGTAATAGCATCGCGGATGTCACTCGGCGAGCTCTACGAGGCCGTCTTGTAGACGGCATTATACCAAATTATTACATCGTGTTATCGGTGTTATTTGCTATTGGATAGAATATCTCGATGGCTTATTTATCGTGCTTGATCAGGTACATAATATCATCCATACCATATTAGGTACTACTTATCATCATTTTCTGTGTGGTGAAGATGTGGATACGGTATCCTTGACCTTTCTCATCATCACCACTCAAACCACTAACCACACATTTTGGACATAATATATAGCATTAAAGGATAGTTAATTACTGTTAATTACTACAGAGGATACTAAACATGTATGTCCCACGATGGGCCGTTAATGCTATTCTAAATGTGACATGCCAACAGACACCAGTGCGCTATGTCAAGGGAAAAAAGAATGATGGTCATATCAAAACATATAGTACAAAGAAAATCTCAAATGGTTATCCAACTATGTGTAGTGGTGCTTTCCTATGTCCCGAAACAAATAATCCTATTTGTCCAGGAAATGCACCAAGGGATCCTACAAAGATTGTTCTAGTGAATGGACAGCAAGTAGAACTCTGTGGTTGCTGTGCTGGTAGTCCAACTACACCACTTGATATTCGACAACATTTCCCTAATCGGGACTTCAATACGACAAACTTTGTACCTATTGCAAATCACAATGATCCAAATAGTTATTATAATGTTGGTATGAATTATTTCCAAGGATTTATTGGAAGCAAAACTCTTTGCAACACACTTGTGGGTAAGGGTTTGAGGGTTAAACGTACCAAACAATTTGATCCTACAGATCAATTTACTATAGAAGATATGGAAAATCAACTATCTGAGGCAGCAAATAACGAACAGGATTATATATTTAGTAATACATTACAGCGTAATGTAATATTGTCAGACGCAAACTATTGGCATGGTGGAGTGGCGAAGGCTTTGACAAAATATGTTCAACCCTTCAAAGGTTACCTCGATAGGTTTGAACCAGCACAGAATAACAATACGTGTGAGGTGATTAATGGATGGATATCTTATTATAAGACTCAAAGAGAGACTGGTATCCCTCGAAGTGCTCATTTCACTTATGGTTTATTCAATTGGCACAGGGATGCGGGTTTGACAGGTCTAATTGAGAATAGACTTGCTCTGACCTGGTTGAATGATGAAGATGGAACTGTCTCAAAGCGTATGTTCTTCGTTGACAGGAGTACAGGCGACTGGTTCAGTTTTCTATGTTCACATGGATGTGCAGTGTCTATGTCCCGTGAGGTATCTGGATTTAGCGATGGACGCTACATGCACAAAGTTGTGGATGCTGAGGGTACATATGCCCTTGTACTTCAAGTAAGTAATCCTTTTTTGCTCATATCTTGTGTCACATATGTTCTCACACAACATCATCTCTCCATAGTATAAAATGAATGCCAGAAGTATTGCAGAGCTATATCTAGAAGATGAGGAAGAAGAGGAGGATCAAAGTGATGAGTGGCGAAATCCAGGGGGAAACAATGAAGAAGAGGAATGGGAAGAGGATGACGAGGAGGAAGGTGATGCTGATGGAGAGAATATTGAGGACCATGAGGAGACTGCTCGCAGGATCTTAGGATAAATTTCAGTTAATTTTAATGCATTCTTTTCTACTTTATACATTTCTGTTTTGGTCAATATAGAATCATGTTGATGCATATCAGATGCACCTTCAATTACACCTCCTACACCTGCAGCACCCGCATTAGATAGTGAATGAATAGATTCACGTAATAATTGTTTGGATTTGTGTAACTTTTCAATCTCCAGTTCACGTAGACGTGCTTTAGCACGATGCTCTTCATCTAACGATTGACGGAACGGACTGTGTTTTGGAGAGGATAAATCTGTATAAGAATCTCTGCTTGGTGATGTATTGATTGGATCTACATCCTTGTTCACTTCTACATTGTTTATATTTTGTTTAATATCATCTGAAGTTTGTCCATCAGATGGAATGGATTTCATCTTGTATTCGTTATCTTATATCAAGTATTGTTGTTGTACTGGTGGTAAATTTTAGTGTTCGTGTATCGTATGGGGTAATTTATTGCAATGTGCTGTTACTCTTCATATATTATAACTGCCGCTTTTACCAATATCCTTAACGCTTATTAGCACCACCTGCTTATTGTTAGTACGCCCTGCTGCCGCCAAGTGTGATTGATTATACTATCGAGAGTTGAGTCTGCTACTACTTGGCTGTCTGTAACGGACATATAAATTTCCGTTCATTGAGGACCGTACTTCCGGTCTAATAAGTCGAATGTCAAGACCGTTGAGGTTTAAGTACTATATTTTACCCCTTGTTCTCTTACGCTTTTAGATCTAGTAAGTATGCAGAATGAAGATTACCAGGAATAGTCGGTAGAATCATTTCCGATTTTATGATATACTTATGCTTCTTCTTCGATTCCAATAACTACTCATGCTTCCTCTTGCTCATCGCAGTAGTACTCACAGTGGCGTCCTCCACTCCGCGAGAGTCACTGTCACTTTCATAGTTGTATGAAACTTCATCATTATTGTCTTCTTCTTCCGATGACGATGCTGTGCTTTCAAGGAAGGATGATTCTAGCTCAACAAGTCCCAATCCCAAGTTATCTTTCAATAGATTTAGACCTAATGCATCTTTTACTTCCTTCCCAAACTCTATCACTTCAGTCTCTTCACATCTTTGTATCCAACCAAGTAATAGATTTATATATAACTTGTTAAATAAGTAATGCGTTTCACTCTTTTCCATAATTTGATGTAACTGTAACAAACATCTGATGACTGTTCGTCTACCACACTTGATAATCTGACATACATCATTAGCAAGCTTTATTGCTAATGCATAACTGCGTAGATATGGATAAATCAATGATCTTCTAATATTCCAACGAATAACATCTAATATTGTATCATATGGTGGATTGTAGTTTTCTAACCACGAGAGTGATGGACTTAGTATCATGACTGTCCATGACGATTCTACAGTTGGATCACCATCAGTTGTTCGATGATCATAGACATATGCAAAAAGTATGTCTGTTAGGGAGAGAAAGGCTGATCGCTTTTGTTCAGCGCTCAACTGTATTGGTATGTTGCTTTGAGGTGGAAGTGTAGCAAGTAGATGAGACTCTTCAGCCGTAAAGAATGTGTTGAGTTGTTTTTCCTCTGTAGTCGTTAGCTTTGAAAGTTGACTGGTCACATTGTCAATAGTTAATTCATTTGATTCTTCATTTGATGTATCTGATGATGATGATTGATTTGCTGCCCAATGTGGTACCATTAGCATTGCAGAGTCAAAGATCATATCACCCTCTTCTTCGACACATAAGTCGTTAAGATATCTATCAGTATCAAACTTTTCATTCTCCATTTCCAACCTCGTCTCTCTTCTATTTTCTTGTTTAGACGTGTTATTATCTCCGTCAACATTATTATTAGTAGTGTTGTAGACTTCATCTGGATTTGGACACTCTAACATTTCATGTGCTAGTCCTTCACGTGCATAATCTTTGAATACATTTGAGTAATGTTGAAAGAGTCCATATGTTGGTCTGTTCTCATTGTTGACTGATAGTAAATCTTCCATTACTTGTGATGTAGATGATATATTATTATTATTATTATCATTAGATATTTCAATTTCATCTTTATCTCCATCTATCACTTTGATTAGTGGATTGCTAGTTCTATCGTTTGCTTGTTGTTTAGTCTTCGGTTGTTGCTGTAATCGACCAAGTAAATCTAAATCCTCCCATATTCCTTCTTCCTCCTTACGTATAATGACTGTCAATGTACCATGATTCTTCTCAGGATTGTATTGTAACTTTGGTAAATCTTCTTTTGTCCATATAATATATTGTTGTTTACTTGTTTCTTCTGTTATTTCTGTAGTAGATTGAGATTGTACACAAGATATGCTCACTTTATCATCTTCCGCTGTAGACTCTTCTTCTACTACACTTATTAGTCCATTATTAGGTGGTATAGTAGCAGCTCTGGCCAAGCTATCATCAACATCATCCTCACTAACAACTCTATGCGGTAGTGTTAATTTCAATAGATATGTTGGCGGTGCATAAAGATGTATTTCGGTACCATCAACGATTACTAAATCAAGTGTCGACGTTGATACACGTACATGAGGTATTGATACCTCAATATTAACATGTCTTGGTGTCTGAGAGAGGTTATATCGAGGTATGATGGGCATAGTAGGTACAATAGAGTTACTTTAGCGAAAGTTTGCACGGAGCTCAAGACACCCAAGTTAGAGTGTTCATAAATCCCCAGGGAGAAATGCAGAGCCACTCATTCTTCATTTTGCATAACTGGCTGGAATACTGTCCTTACTATCAAAGAGATATAACACAATATAGACAGGCAAGATGACAGCGGCAACAGCAGAACAGGCGGCAGCGCCCGACATGGATATGGAAATGGATATGGACAGTAGTAGCAACACTAACCTACCCGACAACACCATTGACCCAACAACACTTACATCACGAATCATACAGAGTAAATCAATCCAAAAGGAAGATGCAAACAATGAAGATGATATAGAAATGGACAACAACAACAATAACAATAACAATGCAGTAGAACAACCGACATTTCAAAAGTTATCAGCACAACACTCACGTCCAACTAGTTCCAAGTCAGAATATCGTCGTATACGTTGTCCAGCACATCGGTATACACCATTACGTGAGAATTGGGAACAATTATTAACACCTCTTGTTGAATATTTAAAGTTACAAGTGCGATTTAATACACGTACACGATCAGTGGAGATTAAAACATCACGACATACAATTGATACATCAAGCTTACAGAAAGGAGCTGACTTTATCGGGGCATTCATGTTAGGGTTTGAGCCACAGGATGCAGTGGCATTATTACGATTGGATGATTTATTCATTGAATCATTCCAGGTTACGGATGTAAAGATATTACGTGGTGATCATTTATCACGTGCTATTGGTCGTGTGGCCGGACAGGATGGTAAGACTCGTTTTGCTATTGAGAATGCCACACGAACTCGTATCGTTATAGCCGATTCGAGGATACATTTGTTAGGCAGTTATGGTAATATACGCTTGGCTAGGAATGCTATTTGTGATTTGATTTTGGGTGCACCACCCGGGAAGGTTTATAATAATATGAGAAATGTTGCCAAGAGGATGAATGAGAGGTATTAGGTAGAGATATGAATGTTGACATGTGATATGTATGTCTATGTTGACAAATCATATATATATATATATATATATATATATATATATATATGATGACATATCATATGTATGAGGGCGGTTAGATTTTGGGGTGCAGACGATTGTAGTAAGCTCTTGGCAGCTTTGTGATGTTAAAGTTAAAGCTCCGATATATATGTGGACTTGGAGCAGAACTGCATAATAATAAGTCGAGATACTTACAATGATTTTGTTGTACAAGTATAGAATTACTTGCATACTAAGAACTATGTACTAAATGGTTTATTATATACTACGCTATGCACAACTACCCCATTATGAAGCGCGGCGAGAAGTTTCTAGGTATCCTTTTAACTTTCATCATGGTTTGAGCCTTTCTTCATATCTTACCAAAATGCCAATGCTCTCCTCCTCACACGACAAGTTGAACAATTCAAATGTTGCGGCATAATAATATGAGTAAGTGGTTTTGGCGGGGAGAGTTCAACTGCTCGATTATTTGATATAACTTGCAAGAGAGAACAGGTGGTGATCAATAGTGGTAGACAAGTATAACTATCCACTCATCCTTGTCAGAGTTTAGTAATCGTGATAAGGGTACTACCAGGCTATCGAACATTGCAACTCCATCTTCAAAGCATATATATCACAATGGCAAATAAACACGACGAATCTCCGTCACCAGTAGTAATGTGCCCAAGTAGTCCGAATGATATATCCTCACATCACTCAGCATTAACAAATTCTACAGAAGATAATGAAAACTTTATATCTCTATTGCAATACAAGAATGCGCATCATATACTCAATTTACACACTCCCGATTCACAATCACCAAATGATGCTCTATCCCAGGAAACTATTAACGAGGCATATAATGTTGCAAAACAACAGGCATTATATGCCCTTGAACAATTTGAGGCGACTCACAAAACTGGTAAGAAGAACATGTTCTTTTACAGTCAACAGAATTTCTTAGAATTGAAATTACAAGCTTTAGATCAAGCGTATGAAGAGCTTGGTGGTATAATAGAAAGAGATGACAACAATACACCGCCGCCACGACAAAGTAGAAAGGATGAGAAAGATGGTAAAACTTCTTCTGATGCACCGTCCATATCTGCAAAGAAAACTCAAGTAGAAGATAGTACAGCAGACCCGCAAACTAAACTGCAAGATGATAATATTGGTGATTGTGAAAATGCATACGAATTCGATACCAAAGACAAAGCCGCGAAAACCACTCCGCCCCGACAACTGCCACAACAAGAAAAACAAGTAACCCCACAACATAAACGAGAACAATCTGATGATGATGATGAACTTGATACAATAGATATATACTTTCAACCATCTCCGAAGAAAGATCGTGTATCCAAAGAGGGTATTGTCGAGAAAGCATCAGATGCAAGTTCTGTTACTTGGGATGATAATAGTATAGGTGCTAGTATATTCTCAATGTTAAGTGTTGCTGCCGATGCAGTGTCTGAAAGTGGATTATCAGAAGTTTTAGGACCTAAATCAGTTACAGAGAAGGAAGAAGAAAAGGAATTGAATGAGGTACTGCAGAACAACAGCAGCAATAGACGGCCACCATCGGGTATTAATGTGAAACACCGCAATGCCAAAAAGTCTGCGCAGATATCACCCAAGTCTGTAACTGATTGGAAGGTATCTATACATAACAATTCGAGTTATGACAATAGCTCACCTAGGAAAAGTAACTCTGCAGCATTAGGCCGGGGTAGAATGATGAAGGGTGCAAGACAATCAAATCCAATGGTCAATACTCATGATGCAACTGAAGCAGCAAGAATGGGGATACTGCGGGCATTGTCGGAAGACAACTCCGAGTGCTTACAAATCGATGATGAATATACTAATAATAACTATTTGAATAGATCAGATGAAACAAATGGTACAGAAGCAGTAGAAGCAAAAGCGAGATTTATGAAAAGACATTATGGAAAAGGAAGAAACAGTGGCGGCGGGGGTACCTCACCGTCGAAGGCGAGACCGAAGAACTTTTTTCAAGGAAAATCTGATCGTATGCCAAAGGATACTAACAGTTTATTATCATCTCAACTTAGTGGAAGGCAAATATCTGAAGAATATCCAACTGAAAGTACTCGATCTTATGAAAGCAGCACTCGACAGGAGCAAGCTACGCGGGATAATACTGTATCTATTGCTGCCGTCGAGAATGCAAGTGATAAACCTACGTTGAATAGAAAGGGATCATCAGGGTCATCTCAAGAACACAGGAAACACAAAGGAAGTCGTCCATCATCGCCACCAACCACAATATTAAAGACAACATCAAAATCATCACGGAATAAGAGAAAGGACGAAACTACCGAATACAAATATGATGATATATTACTAGCGGGGATGGAAATGGCCGATGAGTTATGCATGTCGTTGAATAACTGTCTGAATCCACCAACTGATGATATTGGTTTTGTTAAAAAGATATCAAATGCAAGCTCAGCGGCAATTCTTGCAGCTCAATGTGAATTAGAGCGAAATGGAAGACAGAGTGATCAATCATTGGAGGAAGATTCTACTTTTTATAGCCGCTCGACATACGATGATACACGAGTTACATACGGAGATACGTCGACCTACTTTACTAGAAGAAGTGAATATACAGATGGGGAGAGTACAGCATTTGATACGACGAGCTCGTTCAGTAAAAAGAATGGAAAGAGAAATAGTAGTCGGGAAACAGATCCGCCGCAGCGGATGATGGTTTAGGCTCCAACAGGTGAATCTTATCCATAAAGACAAGAGGGAGTAGAAAATTTAACAGATAGGAATGTGTAAACACTTAAATGCTGTCTTGTATATTTGAATGATTTCACAGCATCCCCCGTGCTTCTTCCTCACTAGCATAATACCATCTCATCCTCATTCAGATGTGGAGCTGTACCAGCGGCGTGCCGCGGCCGGGCGGCGCAGGTAGAGTTAGGTATCCTATAAGGATACCATTTTACTTAGATATTGATTGAAATCTTTATTCCTCTATCTAAACACCAACACCCCATACCACCCGCCCTCATACCACCATAATCATGGAAGAGATCACTAAACTAGCGTCAAAGTGTCGTGTTGCAACCCCACATGATGTGGTAACAAATTCAGAATGTGTTTATACGTTTCATTCTCCTTTCACTACCGAAAAGGGTATAGTTGTTAATTTGACCAATTTTGTTGGTACACTTGATGAATTAGCCTTCACAAACAGTTCAGATACTTCATCAGCATTGTTTGTACGTATATGTAAGAAGCGTATTCCCAATGAGAATGGGGAAGATGAAACTATGGCCGAACCTGAAGCAGCTACAAAGTTAGGTGTAGGAATTGATGGAGGGTTTGCGTCTGAAGCAGATAAGTATGATATCATATCAAAATATTCAATTGCTGCTTTGCAAAAAGGTGCAGATGATAAAGCACAAGTATTGGTAGAACTTCCTTATGACGAATCGACAAAGAATACCTTCCCAATGGCTGTATCACAGAGTGCAGATGCTATTATTCATCATGCTGGATTGGCAGTGAAACAAGATTTGTCTGCTTGGGAATTAGATGATGATCCAAAACCAGTATCAAAATATTACGAGGCATTACCATTTGTTGAGAACGGAGTCAAGGTTAGCCCCAATCCATCTGATTGGAAGGTGAGTAGTATTGGTATATAATATCTTTCCACACTTTATATATGTATGTGTCAACTAAACTATCTTTTTTTGTGTGCACATCTTATGTGTTTAGTGTGAAAAATCGGGAGATAATCAAAATCTATGGCTTAATCTAAGTGATGGGTTCATTGGTGGAGGTCGTAAGAATTGGGATGGTAGTGGAGGATCAAATGGTGCCCTTGATCACTTTACAGAGACGGGTGAAAAGTACCCTTTAGTTGTAAAGCTTGGAACAATCACAGAAGATATTAGCACTGCCGATTGTTACTCTTATGCTAAAGATGAGGATGGACCAGTAAAGATTCCTAATTTGAAAGAACTTTTAGAGAAGCGTGGGATTATGGTTGCTGGGATGTAAGTATTGATTGCTGTTGTTTCGCATTTTATCGTTAACATTATTACCAACACACTCACAATACATACTTTTTCCTCCTACTCAGGCAAAAGACCGTCAAGTCTACAGCAGAGTTGGAAGTGGAACTCAATGCTACATATGCTTTTGACGCAATCACTGAAAAGGGTGCTCATCTCGTCCCTGTTTCAGGACCGGGGCTGGCTGGATTACAAAATTTGGGAAATAGCTGCTACATGAACTCTGTTGCTCAAATGTTATTCAGTGGTACTATACCCGAATTATCATCTCGATATGGAGCAAAAGACTCACTACAAAATATTGTTCCCGCCAAAGCATCCGATGATTTACTCTGTCAGGCGGCAAAGCTATCATCAGCATTGACAAGTGGAGAGTTTTGTGGGCCAGTGCCAGAATCAGCTGAAGTTACAGATTCGTCATCAAATGATCCGAAGTATCGGTTAGCGCCTCGAATGTTCAAACATCAGGTTGGGCATGATCATGTTGACTTTAGAACAGGACAGCAGCAAGATGCAGCACAATACTTTCAATATTTGTTAGAAAAACTGGACCGTGCTGAATTGGGAGCGGGTGATAGACTAAAGAGTAAAGATGGAAGTGGTCCTGCTATCGTCACGTCCAACTTGTTTGCACACAAGACAGAATCTCGATTAGTATGTGCATCGGATAATATGATCAAATACAAAGAGAGTGCACCTGAGACAATGCTTAGCTTGCGTATTCCAATGTCCAAGTCAACATTGCCTGATGATAAATCACCTGATTTGAAGAAGCAGAAATCGGAGGATAGTGGTGACAGTAAAGAAAAGAAGGAGATTCCCACAGTCACTTTTGATGCATGCTTGGATGAGTGGTCTGCTGTCACATCAGTTGATGACTATCGTTGGCCTCATTTACAAAACTCAATCAGCAAGGGTTCAACTTCTCAAAATAAGTTTGTAAACTTTCCAAGATACCTCTTAGTCCATATGCAACGCTATGAACTTGGCGATGATTGGCAACCAAAAAAGATTGAAGTTGATATTGACATGCCAGAAACGATATCACTGCAGAAGTTCAAAGGTACTGGTGGTCCCCAAGAAGGCGAAAAGCTTGTTCCAGAGGAAGAAGCTAGTAGTAGTGGAAGTGGAGAGACTAGTAATGCACCAGCTGCCCCTGTTATTGATGAGGGTGCGCTTGGTCAGCTCATGGATATGGGATTTGGTATGAATGCATGTAAGAGAGCTTTAACTGCAGTCGGTGGTTCGAATGTAGAAGCTGCCATGTCTTGGGTTTTCGAGCATAATACAGATCCAGATTTCAACGATCCATTGCCTGAAGGCGACAGTACCGCTGCGGTATCTAGTAGCTCAGATGTGGATGAATCCGTTGTCATGTCGCTAGTTGAAAACTTGGGCTGCTTTACAGCTGATCAAGTACGAGCAGCTGTAAAGCATTGCAGTGGAGCCGCAGACAGAGCTGCTGATTGGCTGTTTTCTCATATGGATGATATTGACAGTGCAGTGGCAGCTCTGGAAAGTGCGTCGGCTAGTGCTAGCTCTGTTTCCACATCAAGTACTCCGCTTGAAGATGGTGAAGGTAGTTACAACCTTATTGGACTAGTTAGTCATATTGGAAAGAATACTGGCAGCGGTCATTATGTTGCACATTTGAAGAAGGACGGAAAGTGGGTCATCTTTAATGATGAGAAGGTTGCTCTTTCAGAACACCCTCCCATCAAGCATGCCTACATGTACTTGTTTCAAAGAAGTGATACAGCTAGCAAGCCTAATGAGGAGTACTAGATCTGTAGTGTATCTCTCTGCAATGACAGTAAAACTACTAATGCTTGATATGAAGATTTAACTTGTTTATATTTACATTTTGGTTAAGCCATTCACTGAAAGCAAGAGTTGAGTTGGGTCATAGTTCACAGGGTCTTTATAATAGGTATCCATAAAGAATGTGTTCAATGTATCATACTTGATATTAGCTTGTTTGAACAAAGAACGAGCAATTGCCTGAGCCTCTGCATCAATGTCATAAGACTGTTCTTGAAGCAATATCTGTGTGCCAATTGAACTGTAGTCATCCATTGCTACCGTTACTACACTGCCATAGTCATCATACGGAATACTGATTTCGTAGAAACCAATCAATCCTCCAGCTTTGAATTTCTCAAGTGTAACAGTCAGCTTACCTAATGCATCTAGGAGTATATCATAGTCATAATCGAAGTCTTCGTACTCCTCTTTCCGCTTGAATGGCGATGTGTAATCTTTCTTACTTGCAGAAGAAGCAAAAGTGGATACTAATTCATTCCCCCATGCTATACTAAATTGTTTTAACTTTGCTTTGTCTTTATTCAGAAATGTTGTAATAGATCTTAGAGTGGAATACAGCTCAAACTTGTATATCCCTCTGTTCTTTTCATCTTCAGTATTCATACCTTTAAGACTTCTATCAAAAGACGGTTTAACTAACTCTTTGTTTTGTTGAATCAACTTGTTCAATTCATCAGCACTACCCCCAGCTGATGCAGTCAATGCACTCTTTATAGCTAGGTCTATTATGGTTTGTGTCATATCCATATCTAATGGTTGTATTGGATCAGGCGAACATAACTCTCCTAGCCCTGGATTGCCAATTGGTGTTCCATCTTTGCGCTTACCATTATCGTACAGTCTTCTGCCAGTAGCTGAATCACATCGCCCTTTGTCTCGCAAGTTATCAGACAACCTTTCCCACTTAGCATCTAGCTTGTCTGCTACTTGCGCACCTTGTACAATTGATTTGCGAAATGCCTGTCCAAGTTGTGAATCGGTAACTGCTGATATACCTTGATCTGTCTGGGCGTTTGAGATTGTAGGTATGAGTAGTGGTGCAACAGATAGCGTACGCTTAAGATACTCTCTTCTAGTATTGAATTGCTTGTTGTTCTTCTTTAGCATAGATAAAGACTGAACAGTACTAACCAATATCAACGACAGTAGTATTGCAAATACTAATGATATCCTCACTGATGATACAATAGTCATCTCTTTTCTGTTAATATTTACCAAGTGGTAATTTTGATATAGTTATGTATAACTTCTAGTATTGATAACCGTAGTAGAAGTAGTGAAATATAACCATGTGCAAATATAACGCAATTATAATATACAATGCAGATGCAGAATTAGATATAATTAAAATTGAGACACTCAATCAGATAAGCCTGGTAAATATAACGCACCTTATATACAATGCAGAACTAGATATAATTAAAATTGAGATACTCAATCAGATAGGGCCGGGTACATATACAGCCTGGTATAATATTATATAACATATCATTCATCACACCGTTACCGCGTCATTTTTTAAATGACGATGGTATCTTTTACGGCTCCTCTACTCTCTACCCTGCTCTCATCTCTGGTCTCTGACCCATTGTTGTAAAGTATTAGGTCTGTGTTGTAAATATGAATACACTCTACTCTCACGGGGTTCTAATAGTCTCCGCTTTGCTATACTTTCAACAAGCATACTCCTTTCAATCAATCAATATCGCCACAAAAGGAAGAACAAGTACCACAAAATTATATGCTACCGTGCTAACACCGAGACAACGTCAGTTTTGGGAGGATGTGGAAGCTGGACTGGATGACGTTGAAAAGTTCTATGAAGAAAAGGGGCAGAGTATGGAACGTATTCGTACCTTTTGTGCAAGAGCACAGGGTGATCTACCACTTCCAGAGCCTGCAGCTCTCGGTCATCAACCATCCGAAGAACATATAGATGGATTAACAGCTAATCCATATTGGGATGCACGTACAGATACAACAAACTTTCCCTGGGCGGCTGAATTGGAATCGAAGTCGCAAATAATAATAGATGAGTTTGAACAGTTTGAGAAGGAAAAAGAAACAGAAGAAAGTGTGTTCTCTGGAGATTCGGCATGGCAAAGTAAAGTGATGGGATCGGGATGGTCAGCATTTAGATTACAACGATTGGGTGTATGGAACACAGAAAACTGTGCAAAGTTTCCTCAAACATATGCGTTACTGAAGGAACTGAATATACCTTTGGCAGTACGAGGTGTCTGCTTTGCACGTCAAACACCTGGTAGTGGTGTACAACCACACACAGACGGTAGAAACTTTATCTTAACATCGCATTTGGGATTAAAGATTCCTAACGATTGCTGGATAAAGGTCGGCGAAGAGCAACAGACTTGGACAGAGGGGAAATTAACAACACTTGACACATCATTTGAACACTCTACTGGTAATCCGTCTAACGAAGATCGGCATGTACTCATCATTGATTTTTGGCATCCAGAGTTGAGCGAGGCAGAACGAGCAGGATTAGAGTTTATATACAATTTAAGAAACGAGTTTGAGAGTGGCAGGGTACCCTATCGTGAACCTAGACCAAGACAAACTCAAGAAGATGAAGATGAGAAAGAGCAAGAAGGTCAGGGGATTGGAGGGTTATTGAAGTCTCTTTTCAATTAGTAGTGCAAGTTAAGAGATGAATATTACTTAATCGTCCACTTGAGACTGAGTCTCGAAATCTCTCATACTAAATTAAAGTACCTCACAAGCTGACTGTGCTGCACTTTGACTCTACATTTACATTTGAGGGTGTAGAGTGGTATCCTTTTATGAGAGACCTACATACAGTGTCATGCCAGTTGTCATCAACTAAATTATGAAGTTGCACCATCCTCAATCCTCATAGTAACAGTAACAATGGCCTCTGATCTGACGACTAATAAGCTCACATATGATCCACAAACATGGAAGGGATCTCCTCTTATATCAGTGACTCAAATTACCACTTCTGGCCTCCTTCGGCTATTCCAAACTGCACAATCAATGAAAACACTTGTCCGTAATAATGGTGGTGATAATCGTTTACAACATCGTGTATTGGCATCTGTATTCTATGAGGCTAGTACTCGTACATCGTGTTCATTTCAGGCTGCAATAATGAGATTGGGTGGCACATTTATTCATGTAGACGGAGGGAAGGGTGGCAACACAAGTGCATCGAAAAAAGGCGAGACATTGGAAGATACAATTCGATGTTTGGAATGTTATACCGATGTTACTGTATTGCGTCATCCAACTACTGGTAGTGTTCAAAGGGTTGCATTAAGTGACGGTACGGTTAAGCCTGTCATTAATGCTGGAGATGGTGGTGAGTAATGCAGTTGCAACAATGTCTTTTGAACTTATATATGTACTGACATATCATTAATTATCTTATAACCAACATCTTATCATATACTGCACTCTATGAAAAGTTGGTGAACACCCAACCCAGGCCCTGTTGGATATGTTTACAATCTGGGATGAGCTCGGAATTTCATTAGATGTTGAAGGTGGAGAAAGAATCAATGAAGGTGCATTTAGCTCTAAACACACTGGTCCATTAGTTGTAGTATTATTGGGAGATCTCAAACATGGTCGTACTGTTCATAGTTTGGCCAAGTTACTCGCTAGAAGTTCTATTAGTGCTCCTGCAGACAGTCCACATAAGTTGATATTGAGATACTGTGCTCCGACATCATTGGAAATGCCATCAAAAGTACAAGAATATGTAAGTGAATTTGAGAATGTAAAGCAAGAAGAATATACAGATATGAAAGAGGCAGTGAAGGGTGCAAATGTATTGTATGTAACAAGAGTACAAAAGGAAAGATTCGATACTGAAGAGAATTATGAAAAGGTCAAGGTGAGTTTGGAAAGATAAAGTGTATAATGAAGTTGATTGTTTTGTCAATCTGATATGAATCTAACATTTATATATACATATTGAAATAGGGTGCATATGTTGTCGATGCTGCATTGATGAAGTCTGCGCCATCTGATATGATTGTTATGCATCCACTTCCGAGAGTTGATGAGATCCACACTGAGGTAGACTCTGATGACCGTGCATGCTACTTCAGACAAATGGAGAATGGCATGTTCGTTAGAATGGCGATATTGGCATTAATTCTTGGATCACCATAGAATGGAAATTGTTCGTCTATTGTGGTGTAATAAAGAACCATTAGACAGAATCATAATTGCAAATAGACTGCTCATTCTTTTAAGTTCACATGTGATATATTAATTGCATTATTTCTTGATGTGTATTCTCATCACATACGTAGCTACATCCAGCTTTCCCCTACATTCTGTTTATATACAACCTCCTCATATCTCCCAATCATCTAGTAAATTCAAAGCTTAGTTCAAAGTCCACCAATTTTTCTTCTTCTCGGGTTCAGGAGGTGCTTGTTCTTTCTTCTTCTTACCCCCCATCTGGAAAAATGTTGGTGCCTTCTTCTTTGCTCCTCCTTTTAAATCACTACCATCGGCCATACCTCCGGGACGTTGCATGTATGGAAGATCTTTCTCACTCTTGACTGAGTTAGGATCAACAGGGAAAAGATTCACTCCTCCGCTCTTTTGCCAATCAGCGAATGATCGAGATTTAAATGATGTAATACCAGTTGCTCCGAGGTTTTTACCCTTATTGGCATTCTTTTCCTTATCCTTAATCTTCTTCCATTGTTCCTTTGACATGCCAGAAGGAATGTATTCCATTGTCATCGTTCTTCCAGAGTTTTGTGCACCATTGCGGAGTTGTTGTCCGCTGAATGAGGAGAAGGCAGTAACATCAGAGCATTGCAGAGCAATTGATGCAGCGGCGATAGTAAATGTAGAAGTAGACTTCATTGTTATTAGCTTTTAGTTATAGGAGTGACCGATAATGATTATATTGAGCAGAGATTGCAAAGGAAGGGATAGTAGGGAAGCCGATTTATTTGTGTGACACACAAAAGCAAATGATGAGTTGGTGTTCCACTCTCATAGTGGTTAGCTAACTAAACCTACTACTATCTCCTCACAACCACCAATCATTATCATTCTCAATATCTACCATTGATATAGAGCGCTTCAATCAGATCATCATTAGTCTTAGATTAACAGAGGATTTGCAACGATGGTCTTCTTTTGCTGTGACGGATGCGGTGACACTTTTAAGAAGAGCAAAGTTGATGCTCATGCCGCCAAGTGCCGTCAATGTTATTCAGTTAGTTG
>Ga0214481_100046_pt1 | contig 49335 bp, 43 predicted proteins | sample M1_20Mar14CPVII9_4_FD_165057 | JGI IMG/M metagenome (GOLD analysis project Ga0214481, IMG submission 165057) | Marine eukaryotic communities from Monterey Bay, California, United States - M1_20Mar14CPVII9sort6BwellG10 | ecosystem: Environmental > Aquatic > Marine > Unclassified | place: USA...
ATCATATGATGCTTTAGTGCTCTATTCGTATTGCCTTTTCTCTCCTCCTCTAAACCTAGATTGTGTCTTGCTGATGTACATCCCATTATTGCTCCTATTTCATAATAATGCCTAGCCTTCTCCTTGTCAACTTTTACACCTTTACCATAATCATACGCGTAACCAACGCTGGCATAAGCTATAGCATCACCAAGTTCTGCCGCACGATGGAACAGTTCTAATGCCTTTGTATAATCTTGTGGCAAACCATACATTCCATCACGGTAATAACATCCCATATTACGGATTGCTTCTGGATCATTTGCCTCCACTCGTATCTTATATCGTTCGATCATCTCCTCATCCGAAGTATGTATTGGAGTTCTACAAAAAGGACATATTTTTCTATCAACTTTATTGCCTTGATTGTCATACACTGGTGCATAAGCACATCCACTGCAAATGACCTTTCCGCAGCATGAATAGTATATCGACTCATTCACCATCGGCGGCATCCGCAGAAAACAAATCGGACAACCCTCATGCAGTGGTGAAGGTAGTTTGAATAATTCTTTATCATGTTTCTCAGTAGCAAGTCTGATATGTTCCTCACAATCTTTCTTATGTTTGTGTCTATGTTTCTTTTTGCATGCGGCGTTGCAATACTTTACTTGTCTGCATTTGTTGCATATATTTTTGACTTCATCACCTTCTTTGCCGCAATTAGCACATACCGACACATCTTTGTCTGCCATACTCATGTTGTGTAACATATTGTTCATCTCACATACATTATCATTTGATTTCGATCACCATCGTCTTTGCAACTATCAGGTGTGCCCATAATCTATACAACAACACAACACTACAATATAATAAGCGAAGATATTGAATACTGATATTTATCAATAGCACCTCGCGAGAGTACCACTATTCGAAAGAGCGTTAGAAACTTTGTATACCCCCCTATACTTTTGTATACTAAACCTATTATTGCAATAGCTATCAATATAAAGCCTACGAGGGTATGTATGTAAGATTGTTTGTGTCAGATTTATTTGCATTTCAATCCGACGATTATTCACTTCTGTTGGTTATTGTATAATGGTATCGCAATCACTATTGCAATACACATCAGTATTGAGTAGTAGTATAATCGTATAAGTAGATGTCTCTTGGCGAGCACCGCGAGATTATCTCGCTAACAACTCATAACTTTCGTTTACATTGTATTGATATGTAATTAATAATAAGTTGGATATGTTTGTTGTTACTAGTGGGGGGGGGGGGGGGGGGGTAGAATCCGCCACTTTGTGCATCGACAATGTAATATGATAATGTGATGACCATTGGCTCAACCATTTGCAATACACAAAAAAGTGATTTGGCGGTCTCATTCGTCATCGTTGATAGTGTACTTGCTGCCATCTCAAACCAACATAGATATGAGCAAAAGATAGATAGAGGAGAGATAGAAGTTAGAAGAAGTTAGATGATCACCAAAATTTTGGCGATCAACGGCTCTGACGCTGATCAGTTTCCAAATATTGACCAGAGAGTAAGAACTAAAAGTGTGTGTAGTGATCAGCTTGTTCCACCCTCCTATTCCAATAAGATAGTCAGCATATATTATTATCATGAAGGACGACGATCGTAAAATGGCGGCGGTGGCGGATGCTAAATCTCCACCAGAGGAGGTTGATGATAAAACTTTCCGTTACACTTTGCGTAAACGTAAAACAGATGAAGTGAGTTAATGTTTTGTTGAACATATTTTATGCAATTGCAAATATACTGCCTCAATTATCTAATGGTTTTTATTATACCTATTATATGTTATACCACATTAGGCCACTAAACCTTCACCGGAGTTTGATGAGGAGGAACAGGAGGATGATGCTTCTTTTAGTATTGAGGAGGTAAGTTCTATTATATATTACAATATTATATGTCGTATAGTACCTCTCATAACTACATCTAACTCTAATACATTTAATTATTGTGTGTGTGTATATATAATATACATCTAATAATCAATAGGAAGTGAAGCAGACTAAGAAGAAGAAAAAGAAGAAGACTGGTTATACAGATCAAACGATTGAGGTCGAGGGAAAGACGATTAAATGTGTTGATGCAACTCATGAACAGTTTTGTAAGATTATGGGTTTCAAAGTAGCACCAACAGTCGCACAAATGGAGGCATTGAGTGCAAGTCGTGGCGACCATGATCGTAATGGAAAGGATGGTTTTAGGTTGGCTGTCACTCCAAAGCAGGATGCGAAAGGGAATAAATTGACAGGTACTAGAAAAGAAAGATTGTATGAGAACATGACGAGATATGCTGCTGGTTCCACAAATGGTAAGATTGTTATATTGTTTATATTATAACCGACTGTCTATATTTATTCACAATCAAACTCTCGACAATCCCCACCAAACACTATAGTCTCAAAAGGTTGGGATAAAGCAGACAATGCCAAAAACTGCAAAGAGCAACAAGCCGCAGGTTTGAGAGATGTAAACAAACAACGTACAGCAACCAACAAAAAGAAAGGTGGAACACCTGCCTTCCGTTCAGTGAATGTCGATGCCAATGAGCAATCAGTCACTTACATGGAGTATGAGTATGAGGATGAAGGTGAGAAAATCACCGCAACTGCCCTCTCCATTTTCCCCACTACTGCCGCGGGTCTTGCCGCAAGTGACGATAGAAACGTAGCTGCTTGTGTATTGGAGGCAATGAAAATCCCTCAAATGAATTCTAGTTGGGATCATTGCAACAAGAAAGCAACAACCACTCTAAAGACCAGGCTACAAGGATTTGGAATGAAAATGGATGATCGTGTCGTGAAGGGTAATCGTTGGTGGAAAGCTGATGATGTGTCGGAAGGATGGGAGAACAGGGGATTGCGTTTCTACTTCAAGGGGAAGTGCAGTGATGTTACCAAGGATCAGGGGATGCTTGAACCTGCAAAGCCACCACCACAAAAGAAGAAGTAGACGAGAAGGTGAGAGATAGAAATATGAATTGAACTGCAGTGGCACATGTGGTGCTGTTTGGAACGGCATCATAGATTGAAGATAATTCAGCAGCTAGCAGTCAAGATGGGTTTAGATATAACCATACTTAGTAGATGAATTGTTCGACATAAATATTAATGTTTAATGTTGTGGCTTGTGCGATACCCCCGCCCTACGAGTGGAGGAATACCCAGGAAACTAAAGAGAGTACTGTCACTATTGGCGATACAAGTCGTACTGATATTGAGGTACATGATATCTATCCCACATCACTTGGTGATGATACCCCGTCCAAGACTATTCGATTTTATGACGAACCGACTACTCGGGTTAAAGGACCTCAAGAGAAGCAAGACAAGGAGAAACCTGTGCAAGACTATACCCCATCATGGGCTTATACGGCATCACAGACCACCCAGAATGTTGTCGGCTCACCTCCTACCCTATCCCCTACCCTAAGAATTCAATTGGCTGTGGTCCTCATAGAATTCAATTGGCTGTGGTCCTCATACGATTTGCAATATACGTAATTGGCGAGGAGGAGAAGAGATCGATATGAATCTTCTATGCATGTGATATTGAGAATTGCAATTATTATAAAAGAATACATATTATTAAGTAGTAAATCATTATATCAATGGGGAAAAAGAAAAATAGAGGAGGTAAGAAGGGTGGTGGTAATACTAATAAATCATCCACAAAACCAACAATTGCAAATTCCAACAAGGATGAGTTAGCTAATACCACCAACAACAACAGTACTACTACTTTAGAATATGATAACATATCAGTGGATACAGACCGTGCATCTAATAAGGACACATCCTCACTATTATTAAAACAACAAGAATTAATTAATGTTACACCTCGATTAAATAACATTAGTTCAATACCACCTACTACCACTACCACAACTACTACTACAATTATGCCATCAAGTATAAGTATACCAAGTGCTGAAGATCTTAATAATATTATTATTGATACACCTGACGATGAAGTTATACCAACTGAGGAGGTTAGCTCTAGTGGTATCTTCACTTCCTCGGAAGAAGTAAATGATAACGAAGAAAAAACAGAAGTTTATGGTAATGTTAATCCAAGGGATGATATTGATGTCGAGACACCACCGAAAGATAATTTGTCTAGTAGTAGTAATAATGGTAAGGTGGTAGATGGACAAGTTTCATCTTCTCCTGCTGCTGCTGCTGCTGGACGGTAAGTTTTTCTTATATTATTTTATGGTTCTTTCTTGTGTTGTAATGATGGAGTGTGTTCTATAGGGTGCTTGATGTGATTTGTTCTTCCCATTAAAACACAGCTTCATCTAAACATCCATCCTTCCTTTCATTTTTCATCGTCTTTCTCTCCTCTATCCTTATAACAGCAGCAATATATTGGATAAATTACCATCCGATTTGCCATTCCCCGTTGAATTGGCACGAGTTAGCTCCGTTGGTGGTGGTATTCAGCAGCAACATCAACATCATCATGGTCAAACTCCACCTCGTCCAATAGTAGGGGGGGATACCCTAAATCAAGTCGCCGGCGGTAATAACATTGGGCAATCCGTGAATAGATTATTACCAATGGGGACAGGAAAAGGTGCAAGCAACAGCAATGGTGGTGGCGGTGGTGGTAATGGTGTTGCTCGTGTCAATGTTGATTATTCCAAAGTTAACATTGAACACCAACGTCCATTATCTGCCGAGCCATTACCAAAGGCACAATATCCAAGTCCATTTCCACCATCTCCTATACACCCTCCATCGGCTATACGTATGCCCGTGGCATATTCACCCAGTAGTGGTGGTGGTATAGTGCAAGCTGGAGGAGGGGGAATGATGACAATGAAGGGCGGCGGCAATAATAACAATACTAACAACAACAGCAACAACAATAACATATATACAAAGAAGGCCATCTTCAATGATCAACCATCATTAACACGTCAATCAAGTAATGCAAGTTCAGTATGCACCAACGCATCATTTACCAACACACGTATCCGATTGGGCATATGTGCCATGGATAAAAAAGCCCGTTCAAAACCAATGTCCGAAATATTAAAACGATTAGATCAAAGTACATTTGAATCAGTATTCTTTGGTGATGATATCATACTGAATGAACCTGTCGATAATTGGCCAATATGTGATGTATTAATTGCATTCTATTCGAATGGTTATCCGTTAGAAAAGGCTGAACAGTATGTTACTTTACGTCAACCGTACTTGTTGAATGATTTAAAAATGCAGCGTGAGTTTATTCTCTTTTGATATGCGATAAATGCGTATCATATTTTGATATGAGAAGATATGCACACATCACACACACATCTCTATTGTAATCGATATATCATATGTCTATTTATCTAACATAACTCCACCTCTCTCTCGATACACAATTACTCGATACACAGGCACTTTGATGGATCGAAGACGTGTTTATGATTTGTTAGAAGAGAGTGGAATAGATGTACCCCGACATGTATTCATGAGTCGTGATGGGTATGTTAGTTCAGGTACGGGTGATGGTCCTCAGAAGAGGGAGGATGAAGAGGATGACGACGAGGATGAGGATGATGATAATCAGATACGAAGTGATAATATTGCATATGCTGGTCATCATTTAGGGGATGAGCCTGAGATTGATGAACATGATGATCACATCGAAGTGAATGGTGTTGTTATTAATAAGCCATTTGTGGAAAAGCCAGTCGATGCGGATGATCATAATATTGCCATATACTATCCCAGTAGGTAAGTCATATGATGAGTTTCCAGGAGTATCAAATTGAGAATGTTTGGAATGAAGATTTTGACAAGTATCTAGCACAATCAATATTAAAAGTGTTGTATTAGAGGCACCCGAGGGTGGGCGTCGTAGTTCACAGCTACTTTTGGATTATCATACTGCCAATGAAAGATGTACACTTTTCATTGTAATCCTGACCAATCATCTTATAATATTACCATGCTATGGTTTGGACCTTTGTATACTTTTCCTCTCACAACTTCTTTATATCTTTCTCTTGTCATATTTGATGGTAGTGCCGGGGGTGGTTGTAAAAAGTTGTTTAGGAAAGTTGGTGATCGTTCATCTGAATTCTACCCAGAGATTAATGATATTCGACGTGATGGTAGTTACATTTATGAAGAGTTTATTGAAACTCAAGGTACGGATGTGAAAATGTATACGGTAGGACCTGACTATGGACATGCCGAGGCAAGGAAGAGTCCGACTGTAGATGGGAAGGTTGAACGTAATGAAGATGGGAAGGAGGTTCGTTTTCCTGTCATCTTGACATTGAGGGAGAAGGAGATAGCTCGAAGGTAAGTGTGTAGTATATTGTTGCTTGTGGCATACATGTTGCAGATGATTTAGGTACTAAATTTATATTCTCACTTTCTTTCTTTAATAGAATTGTTCTTGTTTTTAAACAACAAGTCTGTGGCTTTGACATCCTTCGAATTCAAGAGGGTGATTCTCTAGTTTCGTATGTTTGTGATGTCAATGGCTGGTCATTCGTGAAGAATAGTCGGAAATACTATGATGATTGCGCTCAGATATTGACTGAGCACATGCTTGCGGCACTCAAACCCAAGGCAAAAGTCTCCTTCTCCGCCTTGGCACCCCTCTTGGCTACTATGGAGGATCCTATCGATAACATCTCGGGAGGGAAGCAAAAGAAGAGGAAATCACAACACAACCGCGGACCTAGTATTGCCGACCGTGTTAAGAAGATGCTTATGGGTGAAAATGGTGCAGAGCAGGCAGAAGACCATCATGATGATGACGAGGATCATAAGGATGAGGAGGCTGATAAGGTATCAGAGTTACACTATGGATCAGAGGATACTAATAGTTTAGGATGTGATCCAAGAGACACAACGTACCAGTGCGTAGGAGATACGTATGAGGAACCAGTTGACTTTATTACCAATCCAATACGTAATCTTCCAGATCAACTTGCAACCGAACCAGCATCCTCGGCATCTATCGTTCCATCTGGGGCTAGCTCACTTGCAGATCTTGACGATTTGTCTCAGGGTGGTGTAGTTGCAGTCCCGACCCATCAAGAGGAACTGCGTTGTGTGATAACTATTGTTCGGCATGGCGATCGTACTCCCAAGCAGAAGCTCAAGGGAGATATGGATAAAGCTGAATTCCTTCGATACTTTCACAACCACACTAAGAAGGTCAAGAAGGATATTAAGATCAAGGCAAAGAAAGACATGGTGCAGTTTTTGGAGACAGTCAACACTGTGATTTCCAACTTAGAAGCAGAAGGTCGGACTAAGAAGAATCGAGAAGCTCTATACAAAGCAAGGCACATTCGGGATGTTTTGAAGCGCTGGAAGTTCAGCGGCTTGAACAGGAAGATGCAAATGAAGCCTAGGAAGTGGAAAGAGGAGGAATCCGAAGATGGGAACATTACTCTAAAGTGCTCTGAGCTTCAACTAATTGTCAAGTGGGGTGGAGATCTAACAAAGCTTGGAGAGAAACAAGCAGTTAGACTGGGCAATCGTTTACGGAATGAATTATACCCATCGAACAAGGATGGTGGTATTCTAAGACTTCACTCCACCTTCCGCCATGATTTGAAGATTAAGACATCTGATGAAGGTCGAGTTATGAAAACTGCTGCCGCCTTTGCCAAGGGCATGCTTGAGCTAGAGGGAGATATACCACCAATTCTTGTCTCTCTAGTGCACAAGGAGAAGGATAGTCGTCACATGCTTGATCCTTCAGGGAACAAAGAGGTGAAGAAAGACCTGGACAGATGTAAAAAGATGATTAATCTTAATATGCAAAGAGATGTTGACTATGATAAGATGACAACAGAGCAACGGGAGGGCTTAGTTGGACCAGAGCGTTTAACTAGTCTTCACAGAGCATTGAAGGAGATTGGTGTAAGTTATGTGATTAAGATCCGTATCTCTTCTCTTTTCTTTGAGCAATATATTCCTCATACATAAATTTGCTTCTCGTCCACTCGTAGAATCCAAGAAAGACGCTGATTGCTATCCATTCGACAGTTGGCAAACTCGTTGACCAACTCGATGAAATGCTGGGCGAATTGCTCTCTGGTGATGAAGAGGTTATCGAAGGAGGAGCGGGGCTCAAGGGTAAGGAGCACGACGAAACATTATCAGGCATCAAGCTATATAAGGGAGAAACATTGCTTGAACTCACTGAACGTTGGAAGTTGCTTCAGAAGAAACTATACGATGAAGAAGAGGACACATTTGACTTATCAAGGGTTCCAGATGTTCATGACAATGTTCGCTTCGATATGTTACACAATCCTCATTTGGGTTTAACAGAAACACTACAAAAGCTTTATGTCTTGGCAAAAAGTATGGCTGACTGTGTTGTCCCACAAGAATATGGAATCACCATCGAAGAGAAGCGAGATATTGGGTCTAAAATGTGTCATACACTTTTGGAAAAGATCAATTACGATCTTGCAATCGCAAGAACTGACAACCAGGTTGATATGCGATATCTTATCAACATGGACTACTCCGCTGATCTACCGATCAATTCTATGGGTCGTCGAGTTAGATCTCGTCTTTACTTCACGTCCGAGTCACACCTACACTCAATGTTGAACGTCTTAAGATTTCCAAGCATCGTACCGACTCCATTGTCCTTATCAGGGCAACAAATTTTGGCAAATGCTAGTGAGTTATGCTACCTAACCCAAGTTGTCATCCGGTTGTTTGAGGATACTCAGAAGCCAAGCGAGGATCCGAGGCGATTTCGTGTTGAAATCATGTTCAGCCCAGGTAAAGTTTATCTGAATGAGCAATATCTCTTCTAAACCTTTCCAACCAAGCGTCACTCACTGAACTCTATCTCTTTATTTGTACATTTTCAGGCGCTACTGCAACACCTCTTCATATGGCTGAGCTCTACCGTGAGCAAGATGCCAGTCGGTTTGACACCGAAGAGCTTCAGAAAATAAGTATTGACGGACTGACATGCACTCAAGTTGAAGAGTATTTCTCAGAAGCCATCAAGGAAGGTAGGGTATCCGAAGATGATGAGGAGGAAGAGAAATCGCTGTTAACTCCAAAGAAGAAGATTAAAGACAAGAAGAAAGACAAAACACCAAAAAAGGAGCCACCAACGAAGTCATCCTCCCAACCAACTCAATCCGTTGTTACCCCCGCTGTTAATGCGAAAACAACTAGTGTAGAAGTCGTCGATGAAGATGTGGCTGAGGAAAGTATTGACTCTGGCAAGAAAGAGCTACCAAGTTCAACTGTTGCTCAAAACCAGGATGATTCATTGAATGGTCCCAACAGACGGTCTAGTGGTATTATCAAAGCCATGAATAGACATCGTTCTGCTGCCGCCCTTGGAGTTGTTATTTTGGGAACTGGGTGTCTTTTCTTTATTTCCAAAGCTTTGAAACGGAGGTAGGGCAAATTAGTACCTGGTTTGTCATCCCTGCGGCTACTTGTGCCATGTTTGGCAGAAAATAATGTAGATATGATATGATTATATCTTATGCACATAGAGTGTAAGCTAGTTTACAATCTTTTACAGTCTATAAGATCTACAAGTCCATCACATTCCATGATAGGGTTGACAGATAATACATTATCATTCAGCATATCCCTCCATGACTTGTTGGGATGTGTTGTTGCTACGGGCTGGTATGCCTCAATTACCCTTTTCAAAGGCTCAACAAAGACGTCATCATACAACTTTCCAAAGCCTTGAGGAGTACCCAACTCTCGCATAAAGTCTGTCCCGGCATCCGCAATTCTCTTGGCTTCTTGGGGATGAGCCTCGGCCCAATCAAACTTCTTTTTCAAATCTTGTAAGTTTTCTGATACTGGAATATAGTGCTTCCAAGGGGTAAGATAATCGTGTATGTAATCCTTGGTAGGCGTCATATGATGGTATAACAAGCCTGGCATACTCAACTTTTCGATTGTACCACCCCATGTAGTGCCCCCTCCACCACCTAGATCGATATGATACTTGTACTTGGCTAGCTCAGATCGTGACATTCCTTCACCAACGGCAATATCAACGCTCTCCCATGGCTCGTACTGATGTGAGCCAATGGTAGGCTTCTTGCCTTTCCAATTATAGGAGGAGAACTTGATGTTAGCCCAAGGCAAATCATTTGTGCCTTCTACTTGAAGTTCAGCATCGGCAGTCAAGGCAGTGCCTTTCCAACGAGGGACAAGACTATCGATTTGTTCATTCAATGCTTGAATGGCATTTCGACGAACGTCGTCCTTGTCGGCATCTTTATCATTCTCAGATAGATGACGGCGTAAAATCTTGATGGGGTCAGGTTGACTTAGAGTCGGTGTGATGAAACCAAGGAAACCGAAATCAGTGCCTCTCCAGATTAGTTGTGGCTGTTCGTTGTGTAAGTAATGTTGATATATGGCATGAGATTGAGAGTATGAATGAAAACATGTATCAGATATAGAAAACAGAGTCAAGCATATCGGTATTTTGGCAATATGTATATACTTACAATCAAACTATTCCACTCATTACCAACATTATAATCATCTACCATTGTTGTCAATCGTTCACATACAGTTGTCTTTTCACTAACAGACCAATGTAAGAAACAACCCATGTGCAAGTCACCGCCAGGCATGGGCATAGCAATCATATTAGGATACACGCTTGTATCTCTAAAGCTAGATCCGAATTGTAACACCGGAGCCACGCCATTTAAATGTGGTAACTTCGACGTCTTGACATGAGGATAATCATCCGAGCCGACGCATATAACAAATTCATCCGATGTGGATGTAAATCGTTCTGGGAATTCATGTCGTAATAAATATACAAAGTCTCTAATTGCATTCCGTCCCTTTCGTACAAAGTTAGACCATGATCCAGTTGAATATAATATAAATTTATCAGTTTGAGGATTGTATATCAATATACCAAAGGTACTACGGAATAACGATGCTTCGTTTAGTGTATCCGTGATTGTATACTTTTGTATCGATGAGGATATTGCAATTGCAGTGGTGCTGTTATCCTCTTCTTTCCCATCTACTGCTTTTGAAGCTGCAATGTTATAATCTTCTTCACTTTCATCTACATTATAATTGCAATCATTGTGTAGTTTGTTGAATAAATCAATTGTTTTCGAACCGTATAATCTCTGTAGAGTGTTCGCATCATTGAGCAAGTTTCTTCTCAGTTGGCGTTGGAAAGTGGTTCTTTCATTATATAGATTGCACAATATTACTACAGCTACAACTACTAATCCTTTCACGGCTGATGATTGCCGGGTCCTTACTTGTATTGTCTTCATCATTGCAACTAAGTAGGATACTTGATACTTAAAAAGAGTCAGAAACTCCGCTCAGTCTTCAAGATTTAAGTTTATCTATTGTTAAACTCTATCAACTAACAATCATAGGCTGATGAGAAGTAATAGTATATGTACTACTTCTCGTAGAGTTAGCCGGCCGATTAGCTTATTTGTATTCTGCATAAACGCAGTGCATTTTGCAAAGGTATCCTTTTTGACTTCTGCGTTAAGTAAAAATGAGCAAAATCACTAACAAATCTGAAATATGAAGGTCTTCCAATCGTCGAATTATAGATGTGGAGACATCCTATCCGATGCAGTTTTGCACGCTGATGCCGAATCTGGTACTACTTTGTTATGATTATAGTTAGTTAAAAAGTTATAAAGCATAAACTGATTCACACTATAAAATGAATGGTGAAAAATGGCCATTTTTCAAAGGCCGATCTACACCAATCCGCTTATACTGTAAACTACAAATATGTTGTAGAGGAGCCTTCTGCAATTTTAGGCCAATATTCCTGTTCAATTTATTGCAATGGCCGATTATTCGACATATTTTTGAGTGAGGGCTACACTATAAAATAGCGGTATCCTTTTTTGCAGAAGTCAGAATTTTTTTGCACTGCGTTTGAATTGAGAGAGCAAATGAGAGATCCTAATGTGACACGCCCCGTCATTTTGCCCAGACACTTATCGGTCCGGTCATCTACAAAGACACATAAAGGTGCGCTACGCGCTTTAGCCCTCCGGGGGCAACTGCGATGTGTACTAATACAGATTGTTATTTTTCCGCGGGCGTAGGGGAATTCTACAAGTAGCCCGCTAGTGGTATCCTTGGTATCCTTTTTACCAGCAGCTCTAGTTAGTAGTAGACTGCAGAGGTGTATCAACGTTCCACCGAGCAGCCTATACTCCTTCATCCTCTACTAAATACTAAATCAATACAATGAGTAAATCGACAGGCTCTGCTATCCTATTATTCCTAGCATGTATTGCAATTGCAATATTCTACATCATTGCAGTTGTAAACGACGAACCTTCTGTTGTTGATCAGCAAGATACTTCTAGCAGCAGAAACCTTCGACAGCTATCCCTGATCGATCCAAAGACAGTTGAAACGCGACAAGCCATTGATACTACCACCAACGATGATGAATCTTCATTACCGACCTTACATTTCTATATTAAATCATCAGGACAGCCAAAGTATCTTGGCCGTTCTAAGCGAATTGCCAACTCATGGGGGCGCACACTTAAATACAACGATGGAATGACATTTGTAAGTAGATGTATATTGTCTATTACCATATGAATCGGTGTATTGATATCATCTCTTCTTTTTGTTTATTGACCAACATCATATCACACTTATAATATATGTATAATATGATATCTCTTAGCTACTCGACCACCACAATACAGAGGAGGTCAAGAAGTTTGAACAGGAGCATCCTTACATCTCTGTACGTCAAATTGATGGCACAGATCGTGTGGGTGAATACAAAGCTGAATTCAAAGGTGGGGATCTTAATGCAGCTCATCTAGCTCAACGTATCAAAATGCGTGAAGTTTTTAAAGAATATGCCAAACTCAATGATCCTAAACCAGACTGGGTATGCTACTTTGATGATGATATGGATGCGCAGGTAGCAGTCTTGAAAGAAGACTTGGTAAGGCTGAAGCCTTCTTGCTCTCCAAACTGTTGGATAGCTGATGGGTTTCATGGTTTTGCTAGTGGTGCATGGTGTATGCAAAAAGAATTAACAGAACGAGTAGGTACTCTTCTAGATACAAATACTGATCAAGACCTCAAGTGGCTTACTACTGATGATAATGGTTTTAGAGGCAATGTTATGAAGCCAATTGGAGTTGATAATATAGTGTCAAGTGAGAACTGGTATAGTGAGTTCCATCGCCCTATTGCTGCCGATGATCCTTCTGATGGCTACAAAAAGATTGATGAGCGTCTCACTCATGATGATATGATAAGACATAGTGCTCCATGGACGAAGGATGGGTCATTCATGGAGAAGTGGTTTCCTACAGCAGCTGTTTTCAATACTGCATATTCATATGATCCACAAGTTGCATAAATACACTTTTGCTTAACAGTGGTATGATACGATTAGTGATATTACAGAGATTCAACTTGTGGCAGTAGGGCAAATAGAGCATTAAAGATTACTATAGGCTACTGACGATGATGAATCTTCATTACCGACCTTACATTTCTATATTAATCGCCAGGACATACTCAAATTACACATACTTATCATAATTAAATCATACAGTCTTGAGAGACAACTGCTCTTCTGTAGGGATATCAAAACACAACCCTTTACCAGAGCACATGATCTTTGCCTCAAAGGTCTTTCCTTCATGGTTCTCCAATTCTTTCTCCCAATTTGAATCGGGATCTGTCGTTGAAATTGGCTGATACGCCTCAATCACTTGACGAACTTGATCAACGAATATGTCCTGATACATCTCTTTAAATCCATCACTTGACGTCCAGTACCTCACCAACTCTGAACCCTGTGATGCAATTAGCTTGGCAACTTCGGGATGAGACTCAGCCCACTCATATTTCTCTCTCAAATCACTAAGATCTGCCTTGATGGGTACATAATGTATCCAAGGCTTCATCTTGTAATCATGAATGTAGTCTGTAGTAGGCGTGACATGATGGAATAACAAGCCGGGCATTGCAAGCTTTGCAATTGTGCCAGTCCACGTTGTTCCACCACCTCCGCCTATATCAATGTGATACTTATACTTGGCCAGCTGCGCTGCATTCATACGTTCACCCTTGGCAGAGATGTATGTATTAACTTCATCTAACCTTGCCTGTTCAGGTGCGATTGTATTACTAAACTTGATGTTAGCCCAGGGAAGGAGGTCAGATTCTTCTTCTTCAGCTTGAACAGCCGATGACTCAACCTCAACTTCCGCTTCGGCAGTTAAGACAACGCCCTTCCAACGAGGGTAGAGCTTGTCATACACTTGTCGTAGTGCAAGCGTCGCGGCAGCCTTCTTCTCCTTGGGGTCTGTTGTAACTTGAGGATCAATCTTATCTTTGATATCTCGTTGTGGATCTGGCCTGCCGAGAGTAGGTTCAATATGACCAAGGAAACCAAAATCCGTGCCTCGCCATACTACTTGAGGGATTAGATCCTGTTCCGTTTTGTTATGAAGGGTGAGGCGTAGAAGAGATGATAGATTAATATTAGTACATGTATAGAGGAACAAATTGAGTCACCTCCTGCTCATTATAAATGAGCTCTCACAAAAGATCTTGCTTGGTTACGTACCTCAAACTTCAACCCAGCCTCTTCACCGAATACTAAACTACCCTTACTATCCTTACCTGCAGCAGCGAAACTTGGGCACGTCCTTAGCTTTGCACCCTCAGTATTAAGATTATATGCAAACTGTGCAAAACACTGTAGATGGTGAGAAGTCGTGGGCATGGCGATCATATTGGGTAGTACATTATCAAGATTACGGAATATAGAGCCAAAATTTAACATGGGAGTTTCATCTTGTGTACATCTTCCATCGGTATCTGGAAAGGAGTTTCCACATGCTCTACTTAAATGTGGACAATCTCCTCCGCCAATAACGATGGCTGTTTTGTTATGTATAGAGAGATACGGGGGGGGGGAGAACAAACGTGAGCCAACATATTACAATATATATGGATTTGAATATCTCTTTTATCCACTTGTTCAAACACAAAACATAAAAGAAAACACTCTACCACAAACATAAAAGAAAAACATAGTGTCACCATTCTTATACTTACCCAATTCAGTACTCTTCTCTCCCTGAAATTTCTCTGGAAATTCCAATCGTAACATCTTTGTTAATTCTTTAAAACCCATACCAAGTTTACTTTTATACTTCTGTCTATTACCATACAGCATAATGAAGTTATCATTTTCTGGTCTGTATAATAATACACCCACTGAGTTTAAGAATGTATTTGTTGATTCTAATGCATCTTTGAATGTATATGTAGGTAAATTTGATACTAGAGTACGCTTGGATAGATTTTCATCATCTGCTTCTGCTGTTGCAATAGCGGTAGACATTGCAATACTAACTTCTTCACTACTCATACCATCATTATAGTTACTAGAATTGCATAACTTACGTAACCAATTTGGCATTTCAAATTCTTTATAATATGATTCTTCATGTTGTTTAAGTTGTTCGATTGATGATAATGTTAATCGTCGAGATACTAGTACTTCATCTTCTTCTTCCTCATTGTACTCATCATAGTCGTCGAGCGCTCCATTGATTTGTTTATTCGACGACCATATAGTGAGCACTGCAAAGCATGCTAGGAGGCATATCGCCAATATAGTAGACGACTGCTTATTACTCTTGACGAGCTTCATGGTTGCAATGTTATGTATTGTCTAGAGCACTGTTAGTAGAGGGCATGTATTGTTTTACATTGTGATTGGGGGAGGGAGATCAAGATGCGACACGTAGGCATCAAAGACAACGGTACTCTCGAGACAGTCATTACGTCCTGTATACAACACGGTCGAAGGACCACAACCAACTGAAGGTATCCACAGGTAGTCATGTAGGTATCGTATCTAAAAGGTACTTATATAGAGTAGTCTCTCATGTAATTTCGATTTATAGTGTTATGATATACCTCCTATTCTCACTCTTGGCCAATCAAAACGACTACAAATGAACGATTAACGACAAGCTAATCATAGATGTTCCCAAGTAGTCTTGGCCAAGTTCTCCTCCCACTCCTTCTTCAACTTGACAACCTCAGACTGATCCATTTTGTACATACCCAACTTATTGTGATACATCATAGCATCCTTGAACAACTCAGTATAGTTCTTCTTCAATTGAGCTAGCTCATCTTTCTTGATCTGGACAATCTTGGCATCAAGATTTTCCAACCCGCTCACCGCTGACTCGAGATGCTTCTCAGCTTGCTCACGAAACTCAGACCCGATGTTTTTGAGAGCAAGGGTTTGCTTGAATGTGTTGATTTGACGGTTGAGATACTTCTCCTCCGCACCAACCTTCTCCTGCACATTCTCCTTTGCCTCTGATACAGAAGCATTGAAGCACTCAAGGATACCCGCTGCTACTGTATTGGAGATGGAACCTAACACCGAATTAACAGCAACATCAATACGTTTAGTACGTTCACTCTTTGCCTTGGCATTGAGTTCCTTGGCACGTTCGAATGCAGCACCTCGAATTGAGGGCACGACCGCTGTGGCAACTTGTTCAACGGCAGTGCTGTCTACGACCTCCTTGGTAGCTGACTTCTCGGAGATCGAAGCGGCGGCATCATCTTGCTTTGCGGTAGCAGCATCGGCTGCCTTCTTACCGGCACGGGTTGTTACGGTGGATACATTGGTGGAGTCCACTGACTTCTCGGGGATCAACGTATCAGTGGAGTCAACTGCTGACTTCTCGGCAGCAGCGGCAGAACGTTGATTCTGGGCGAGGGTAGATGCCTTACTCATAATATCCTCACGAGTGGTGTTCGAGGTGGCGGTATTACCCCCTCCTTTGGCACTGGTGGAGTGTGAAGGGATCACCTTAATCAACAAGTGTTGACTAGCTTTACCACTGCCATTGTGGTTGTCATGGAATAAATTCAACAACGTCTGATTCATTTCATCCTTGTTTCCCCCGTAGGAGTTGTCAGTGGCGAAGAAGCTAAGCTCGTCACCCACACGACTTTATGTACATATAAACAAAACAAAATTGATGAGATGTTCATATAACATTTGCATATAATAACTTCAACATACGAATATAAACAACTTACACTTTGCAACCAAGTGAATGATAATTCACCGCAAACACCTCACGAACAACCATCTTACCCTCACGTAACTTATCAGCACATACGCCAAGGCCAGTAGTACTGCTTTTTTTGAAGAAAATAACATTCTCTCCTGAATGGAGTTTGGATAACAATAAAAGAAATAACTCTGGTTGGTTCTTCTTCTTCATCTCAGTTTCTAACTTTGCCCTCTTCACGGCATCTTCTCCTCCATCCATCCCCAACTCAACCAACATTGACCTCAACTGTGGACATTGCATCCTAAGGATTTCTTCAGAGGATGGAACTTCTTGCTTTTTGGTAGGGGTGACAACGGTTGGATTACCTTCTTCCGTGGTACTATCAGGCTTGGTCTTCTTAGATGCGGGTTCTTGATCTTGAGACATGTCACGTTCCTTATCACCAATACCAGTACCGCCAGTATCGTCAACCGCCGCCGCATCATCCTCACTTGTAGTATCAGCAGCAGCACGTTTTTTGCTGTTGACACTGGATGGATCTTGGCCGTGCCCCGTAATAGTTTCCGTCGGTGCAGCCATTTGAACAGGAGGCTGACCTTGCACCGGTAAGGAGGAAGGTTGAACTTCTTGTACAACAGCAGTAGCAGCAGTGCCAGGTGGTGAAGTACCAACAACAGTGGTCCCATATTGTTGATGAGGAACAATACTATACATGGACATAGGATTGATCATACCCATACCCATAGTGGGCACAGAAATCATTGGAGTGGGACACATACTACGTAATTGTTGCAATTGGACTTGGGGGGTATTGTTTTGGGGGGTGTTTGAATTGTTTTGGTAGAGGTTGGTGTTGTTTTGATTGTTTTGATGAGTATTGAAGTTGTTGGGATTGTTTTGATGGGTGATAGTATTGTTGTAATTGTTTTGGTGGGTGTTATTGGACATTTGTTGGAGGAGTTGATGATTTGTTGCATTTTGGGATCTTTGTTGTTGCAGTTGTTGCAGCAGTTGTTGAGCCACCACCGCAGGATTAATATTCATATTGTTGGTATTCGAATTATCCATGTTGTGGTATCAATGTTTGAACAGGAGTTGTATTGAGTTTGATATGAATAGATGATATTGGTTTACAGATTTGCAATGACATCAAATATAAAGATTTCATTTTCAGGATACCAAGGGGATACCGCCGATCGATATTGTTTATTGTATGTATGTAAAGCTTTATAGATAATGTTGAGTGGCGACTCTCGTAACTCGTATGAGTACTAGCCAATCCTATCATGGAGGGCTTAATAGAGAATGATAGAGAGAATATAACAGAGGCTGATTTGAATTGGTTAGGAGATTATCTTGTTGCAAATAGTACTAACCAATCTCAGGTATGTTTGTGTAGGTGCACCACAAATTAATAAGGTGCACCTATTATAATATATTGATATGTTTATATGAATTATAATACCCATCCAATATGATTCTTTCTCATTGCAATAGAATGATGTGAGTGAGAATGAAGACACAAACACAACAACAGAGGCCGATTTGAATTGGTTAGGAGATTATCTTGTTCATGCAAATAGAAACCAATCGGTAGGTGCCCATACAATTTATTAGTTTGTATGTGTACTCTAATGCTCATTCTAATATTCATTCAATATTATTGTTTCTCATTGCAATAGAATGGTGTGTATGAGAATGAATGTACAAACACAACAACTGAAGCAGATCTGTGTTGGTTAGGAAATTATCTATTTTCTCATTCAACTCAACAACAACCACAACAACAATATGATGATATTGACTTTACCAATAATGAACCAATTGATTTCACTTCTGATGGACCAACTGTATTTGATTTTGGTGATGAGAATGATACCGCTAGTGCTGCCAACAGAGTTGATGATGTAAGTTTTTATATCTTCTATCTATTTTATGTGTGCACAACTTATGTTTTTAACAATATATACTATCAATAGACGGCTAATGGCACAGAAAAGAAGAGGTATAAGCCCTCCCTTATTATTATTACTAATAGAAATAATCGGGTTAATATGGAGAGACTACATCAACAATGGTATGATGAGTGTAAATCTAAAGTATCAGAGTATGAGAGGGTACGGGGTACACGATGGACTAGCTCACGTGAACAAATCATGTTTATCGATGTAAGTTGTAATTGTTAATATGCACTATTCAGTATTGTTAATTGTTTAATCTTATCATCATATCTATTCATAGTCAATAGTCAAACCATTGAAAAGATCGGGAGCTATTTTTGCCAAACGTCTACAGAATGATAAACTACAATTATGTGATGCAAGGACTGCTACGTGTCAATTGATATCCGGATTCACGAGTCATAGGAAACAATGCAAGAGACAGAATGACAAACGTTACAGAGCAGGGAAGGAAGCAGAACGACTTGCAGTATTAGCAACACTATCAGATGAACCACAACTAGTAAAAAAAACATCCATAGCCGAGGCAGAGCGTATCATCAATGACAATCAACACATATTCAATGAAAGATTAGACAGTGGTCTCCGTTCCTTTTACATATTCTACACCTCGGCTGATGCACATAGAGAATCAACAGGATTCTTATCCAGCCGCAACTCATACCGTAATGATCCAGATACTAATGACAGAATAATTATTACCAAAGGAAACCCTGTCCTTAGATGGAAAGAGACTTCCAAGTATTACAAGCAACGACAATTGGAAGGAGCACCCGATCCAGGTATCATTACGGGTGATCAGTTTAGGAATATCCTTGGTGCAAGGATGAAGGTATTATATACATCAAAGCTACAGTACAATGCTCGTATGGTTGAGGACTCATTACAGTACAGGTACTTACGCCGTCTTGAACTTGGACAGCGTCTATTCCGAGATATTGACCGTGGAAACAAGTTTGAAAGACCAAAAGAAGACAAGCTTCATCAGGTTGGAGTTATCTACTCGGATAGGGTTCAGGAATTCATCAATAGTGATGATATCGTTGTAATGCAAGACAGGAGAAAAGAGGATGTAGATGCTGGTGATTGGGATAGATACTAAGTAAGGTAAACTTAGGTAGTCTACACTGTCCTAATCATCATTTAGTACCAAAAATTAAGTCCCTATTATGTTTCTTGGTTGAACCTCTAAGAGAGACCTAAGCTCAACGGCCAAAATCAGATCTTATTGAGTAAATTAGTCAATCAAGTGCTAGCTACCTACTATTTATTACCTTGACGATGAATAGTAAGATTTAAATGTTATGTATTGGCAGATAGGTTGTAGATTAGATTAATGCTACTAATGACGACGAATGAATGGTAAGATGGAGCTACTGCAGCCGTCTCGAAGGAGACAAACGGCCAAATCTCCTACTAAATGGTATTAGCAGATCAACTCTACTTCCTATTATCTTGACGATGAATGGTAAGATGGAGCTACTACTGCAGCCGTCTCGAAGGAGACAAACATTTAAAGCTCTCATTTGTATAGCGGCATTGTGTGCTATTCAACTTTGCACGAGATCAATAAGCTACGAGGACAAACAACAACATGATCGGAGGAGATTGTATGTTGCAACATCGCCAGGTCATATACTCAACAAATTGCATTCTGATTGGAATTACAACGTAGATGAAAGTGAAGAGGATTATAATACAGCAGCTGCCCTTGCCATGAACAGCACATATGATGTACAACACGAAGATACCGTGCAAATGTATACAATCACAGATGCACTAAACGAAGCATCGATATTTGAGTCTACATTCTGTATATTAGTATACGACCCAACCACGGACAGATTTATAGTACATTATTCAAAAGATATGGAATGGACTAGTAGTAATGGCAAGTTATGGGGTTCACTTAACAGTTTCACGTATATGTTACGAGAAACATTTCCTGAACGATTTACCAAAGATTCAGATGAGTTGGTTATTCCTATCGGAAGTGGTGATTATCCGCATGTTATGAAGGACAAACTGCCATATACTGATGGCGTGGCTCCTTTGTTACAATTTGGGAGTGTCTTTCGAGATACAAGCGTGTATCCTAATATGATTGCCATGCCCATGCCGACTCATATGAAGTGCTTTAAGCAATGGGCAGAAATTGACATTGTATGTGATATGTTGACTTCTAAACATTTAGTATTTAGTCAAGAAGATGGATTAGAGTTTGATAGTTTGACGGTGAGTATACTGTATGTGTATGTATGAATATATGATGTGAGCATGTGATATGAGTTGTCCGTTCTAATACATCTATTTCAATATACAAATCAAACAGCCACAATTGATATGGAGAGGAACTGATTTCACCTTCTTACCAAGTCTCCAAGCAAGTTCAAGGATGCTTCGTCCAATGCCCAATCGCTTTCATTTGGACCCGAAGAGAACCGATGCCGGCTGGAACAATCGAGAGACAACAATCAAAATGTTAAATAAAAAGATTGATACTCTAGTTCCGAGATGGAAAGGCGCTGCCTTGACTGCTGATGCAGAACTCAAGGCCGAGAATACAAATGATGTTGCTTGGGCCAATATCAAGTTTAGTTCTCAACCAGGTGGAGATAAACCGCCTACGATTGGCTCACAAAGGTACGAGCCATGGGAGAATGTTAATATTGCAGTAGGTAAAAGCATGAGCCTACAAGAGTTGGCCAAGTACAAGTACCACATTGATTTGGGAGGTGGTGGAGGTACTACATGGTCTGGTACGATAGAAAAACTCGCTCTTCCAGGACTACTCTTTCATCATATGACGCCTACCAAGGATTACATACACGATTATCTCACTCCTTGGAAGCACTACATTCCGGTATCAGAAAGCTTACAAGATTTGAAAAAGAAGTTTGATTGGGCAGAGGCTCACCCCCAAGAAGCCAAGAGAATCGCAGATGCCGGAACAGACTTTATGCGAGAGTTGGGTACTCCTCAAGGCTTTGGAAAGTTGTATGATGACGTCTTTGTTGAGCCTATGAAAAGAGTAATCGAGGCATACCAGCCCGTTTCAACTACACATCCTGACAAGACATGGAGGGATGTAATTAGCGGTTATAATCACATGGTTCCGGTTATGGAGTGCACCGGCACGAAGAGTCTGAAGCAATGCATCTTGAAACCAGAACTTACACACGAGGTACAACAAAAGTGGGGTAAATAGAGAGGTTACAATTTACCTTTATGAGCCCATTTATGTGTTGAGCATTGTGACTACAATTATTACCTCTTTTGTCTCTAAAGATGAACTAAATATCCAGAAAGAGAGGAGAGAGAGGAGCGAGATTCAATCGAGGATACCATAGGATACCGGCCAAAATGCTATATTGTCTTGCTTCCTATTTCTATGCACCATTTGTTGCAAAGTGTATTGGATATGAATGGTGTAAGCGGAATTGATTAGAGTAGCTTCTTGACTTCATCTTGACTGCTCGTGGTTGGTTGACCATTCTCTATATCATTCAACTCATAAAAAATAATATCGAGCAAATCCAACCTCTACCACAAAATCAAAATAGAGACTTGACCAAGACTCCCATACATACTTACAACAACACAAAACGCTATGAAACTCTCTCTAATCGTCACTCTTGCGGCTTTAACACAGCCATTACTAGCTGCACAAGCAGAGGTAAGATGAATGATGATATCAGTATGAATCCGTCGTATGCATAACTCATAACCTCTTCCCCATACATACCTTTGATACGACTCATTTTACAGGAAGCTTCCGCTGTTGCTAGAGCCATTGGTAGTTTCAATGGTGTCTTGGATGCGACCGTGGCCAAGGGCAGTGAGACACAAACTGCATTGATGATGAAGGGGAGTGACAAGAATCCCAGAGGTAACAAGCAGAAGAGGCAATCTTCTTTCAGAAAGAAGAAGAAGTCAACATCTAACTCTAGTTCCAAGAGTAAGAACAAGAAACGGAAGTCATCGTCCTCTTCTCGATCGAAGAAGCGTAAGAGCCATAGTTATAGAAGCCGTGGATATGGCATGTGTGGCCGTAATATGCGCAGCCGAGACAAACGTGCATGTGATCGCTTAGAAAGGGAATTTTGCAACAGCAAGCGCCAAATCAGACAGAATAGATCATTGTGTTATCAGTTAGGATTCACTAGGTACTACGCAGAGCTTGGTACCGACCTTCATGAGTACGAGAATGAAGACGAAAACAAAGACAATGGGTGTAATTGTAATGAACGGGACGGAGATGAAGATGAGAATGAATGGAATGTAGACGATGAGGACGAGGATGAAAACAAAGGTAATGATTGGGGTGGTGGAGATGACGAAGATGAGGACGAGGATGAGGGCCCTGATTACATGTAAGTTCATCAAGTAGATAGCACGTTGTAGAAGAAGATAATAGTATAAAGAATTATAGGGTATACTTATTGTTTGATGACATTTAAACTCTACAACTACATATTTAACCTATATATGTGCATAAAGATATGATCAACAGCATATCAATCCATTATTGTTCTCGTTCAGACAAAGGCTTGTACGGTTTTCTTTCCAAATTTGAAATCCAAAGTTTTCGAGCAATCGCCTTTTCAGCTCGTGCCTTCTTGATATGTTCTGGATAATCTGTGGGTATTAGAGCCTTCGATCGACCATCTGTTGATTCTTCTACACAATCATGTCCAGTTGTACAAACGGATTTGACAACTAGTCCTTCATGACTCTCCAAAACTTCCTCTAGAGATGATCCAGGAAGTGACTTGGATATAGGTTGATATGCATCAATCACTTGACGAACTTGATCAACAAAGACTTCTTGATACATTTCACCAAAACCTTGAGGAGTACCTAAATGCCTCATTAAGTCGGAACCTTGAGATGCAATCATCTCGGCCGCTTCGGGATGAGCCTCAGCCCACTCATACTTCTCTCTCAAATCACTGAGATCTGCCTTGATGGGGACGTAATGCATCCATGGCTTCATATATTCATGGATATAATCCTTAGTGGGCGTGACATGGTGGAATAACAAACCCGGCATTGCCATTTTTGTCATGGTTCCCGTCCATGTTGTTCCCCCTCCGCCACCCAAGTCTATATGATACTTGTATTGAGCTAACTCCTCGAGTGACATACGTTCACCCTTGGAATTGATATACTCATCAAGTTTGACAAACTCGGCAATGGCATCTTCTTTTGCTACGGGGGCTGTGGTTGTAAACTTGATGTTTGCCCAGGGAAGGGCATTATTGTCGTCTTGTTGCTCTTCTTGATCTTGAGTTTGAGTCTCAACCTCAGCCTCGGCAGTCAAGACAACACCCTTCCACCGGGGGATAAGATCATCATATATCTTGAGTAACTCAGCCGTAGCGGCTGCCTTCTTCTCTTGAGGATTCATAAAGTCTAGAGGAGTACCTTTAATCTTATCATCAATATCTTCCTTGGGAGTAGGTCGACGTAGATTGGCATTGATGTGATTACCCATGTATCCAAAGTCTGTTCCGCGCCAGACTACTTGAGGGATGAGATCCTGTGTGTGATGAGATGATATAGAGTAACCAAGAAGAGAGGAGTGAGTTATCACGACTCGAGCATAACACATACACAAATATAGCAACCACACACAAGAACACACACGTACCTCAAACTTGGTACTTGTACCATCACCAAATACCATGTACCGTTTAGCATTAGGTGTCTTTTCACTAAAACTATCACAAACTTTTTCTTTATTACTTATACCATATTGTGTAAAGCACGTTAAATGCGTTGCACTCATTGGCATCATTAACATATTTGGTAATGATTGAGAGTATGTAGGTGGACGGAAGACACTACCAAATTGTAATATGGGTGTTTTATGTGATATACATTCATCAGAGGTATTTGGGAATGATGATAGACAATTACGACTTAATTTTGGATAGTCTCCACCACTAATAACAATTGCCAATTCATTTTGATTTTCAGTGAATCTCTCTGGAAATTCATGACGTAATAACATAACAAATTCCTTAAATGCTAATGATAACTTACGACAGGATGCTGCCCATTTCATATCCTTGGTATTGTAATACATTTTAAATTGATTGGATTGGGGTGTGTATAGTAATACACCGACTGTATTCATAAAGGATGATGTAGATTCAATTGCATCTTGTAAATTATATTGTACAGTTGATAAGAATTGGGGTGGTATAAAACTTTTTGCGGATGTAGATTGCTGCTGTTGACGAATTGCTATTGTCATATCACTTGCAGAAGATAGCCAATCTGGTATATCATATTCATCGATATCTAATGATGATCGAACAGCGTCTGACGATGCTGCTGATGATTTATTCTCCTCCTCTTGCAATATTCTCACTTGTTGTGGGGATAGTTTACCGAGCATGAGTTCTCGTCGGAGATGTTGTGGTGTCGGCTCATCATTTGATATTAATAATAGACACAACCATGCGAGGCATGTAATTAGGGTTAGCCGGCCTATCAGTTTATTTGTATTCTGCATTATATTATGTTGTATTGAGGGGAGCTATTCAAGCTCACCTGAGGAGCTAGATAATAATATGGGAGAGGTGGAGTGATGAAATCGTAATGTGACACGGCCGTCATTGCGGTCATTTACGAAGACGTTTTCAAATTGGCGATAATGACAATTTGCGTTGAGTTTTATATAGACATTTCCTGCATTCAATCTGCACAAATCTCAACGTATGATCGCATAAATATCGCTGAAGTATCGCTCATCATCAAGAAATTACATAAGTACATCAGTTGTAAGAGTATACGTAGTAATGCTGGCCTAGAGAAGAGAAGATAGACAGGACAGATAGTTGAATAGAACAACAAACAATAACAATCATGACGATGAAGAGGATAAGTCCAGCAATATTACTATTCATCGGCGTCGCTTGTGTACTATGGAGAAGCAGCATCGATAATAGCATGAGTATTGACGATAATACTAGAGGCCGACGTAAGCTAAGCTATGTTCGACAAAGTAAATACATTTGGCAACCCAAGCGTCATCGAGAATCTCCACCAGGAGAACATGTAATGAAAGAACTACATTCTAAACCATTGCAAATATGCAGTAGAGCAGCACCAATATCACACTCATATGATTTAGAAATCTTTACAAAGTATGCCAATATATGTCAAGAACATATGAATAAACCAAAGAGTGAAACATCGGTACTACTACTTGATGGATTAGCCGGATTTGGACGAACGGGGAATAACTTTATTGAATTTCTACACGCCTTGCAATATGCACGAGATCAACCTGATACTAATAATATGATTGTTGGTATAATGTTCGGGACGTTTTTCATGCAACGTATTATGGAATATAGTTTTTCTATACCGAATGATGATATTGTGTTGTGGAAGGAGATGTTTGAGTCAGCCTTTTGTGTTAAGATCTTTGATGATAGGAAGGAGTTGGAGGAGTATAAGTTTGTTGATCAACGAGTTGGTCGACGCACCGGTATAAGAGATTTGTTCCTGTATTCACCACTACGATATGAACATGAACCGGGAATTATCTCAAAGACGGGTATTAAGTTACAATCTGAGTATGTCGAGTATCAGACACATCTATTACGTACATTCTGGAGGTCACATCATACAGGTGTTGATCAAGAAGGAGTTCGAATGACAAGTGTTCACCATGTACAAGTTAACGATATGTGCTCAGTTATTAACAAGATGTTTCCTCAAGATCGGAAGAAGAATCAAGAAATCAAGTACACTGTCATACATTCAAGATCCCTAGAAGGCGAGCCTGGCAAGCGTCTTCTTGCCCGAGTAGCTGCCTCCTCGGGTTGTGATGATCGAGCCGCACTTGATATGTCTCCTGACTACATCAAGTCAATCCTGAAGGAGACTGATATGCTTGGCCATCCAGTTCTATTCATAACCGATCATCAACGTCCAGAGATACTGCAAAAGCTACGAGATGATCCAGACATTGGGCCGAATATTCGGTTGATACCTGATGAAGTATCATGGGTCGGTGGGGATATTACTGCTGCAGTCATGTCATCTGTCTTTATCGGCAATCCGGCCTCGACTCTATCGGGCTTTATTGCCAAGAGCCGTGTAGCCTTGGGATATACTGATACTTACTTGTTCAGGAAGAGGAAGGATAATGAATGGACAGATGTTCGTACCCCTGTTGAAATATTCGATAGACGAGTAATGGGTGCTGAATCTTAACTGTTTGGTATTGTATAGATAAATTAGATAGGTTTGATTGGTCACTTACTGTGTTCATTGAAGCAGATTGATTTTAACAGGTCGTGATAGTACGGTATCTTTTATTATCTTTTTTGCCTTGACATTCAGTGACATTTTAGCATTTTTTTTTTAATGACATATTATCAAAGTTTGAGACACTAGTATAGCAATCATTATCCATGCTCAAAGCTTTGTATGATTGGCCATATCGGCTATGCTGCTCATCAGTTCCAAAAGATGAGGGAGAATACATCGGTAACGTTGGTGATGTGCTGATTGAGAAAGAGTCTCCCTCTGTTATAATTCCTCCTTCAAGTTTAGCATGTGTCGGGTTCGTATCAAACAGGAAAGACGCTTCCCAAAGCTACAAGAAGAAGTTTGCAAATCGTATTGTCAAGTTATCAAAGAATAGGCATGGGAAAGATGTCAACAAGGCTACGAATACTGAACTTATCACGTTTGATGAGCTATTGCGTAAGTAGATATTATATTTTGTGCATATCATGTGTGCATTATAATATCTTATTATGTATATATCACTATCGATGTAGATGCTATCAAAAAGTGTGAAACGGATGAGCATGGTAGGGTTATCGGACCAGGAGATCTATTTTGGAGGACACCGGAAGTCGAATTAAGACGGTCTGTAGATTATGAGAAGGATCGCAATAAATGGAATTCTACCGCTGATCGTTTACGTTCTGAAAGCTTTGGCTATGCTACAACCAAAGATAAGAAAGGAAAGTTGGTTGCTCCTAAACCTGATAATGCTGAAACACAGATTGTTTGGATTAAAAACAAATACCCATATGCCTTTGATGAAGGGATAACACATGATGTGTGCTTCTTCGACTCTATTCAGGGGAGAAAGGTTTGTCTTGATGTTATCAACAATAAGTTGAAGACTGGCAAGCATATAGTATGGTTCACCAACTCGATGGAGAATAGAAGTATCCCTGAGATTGATCACATCCAAATAATATATCGTGATGCTCAGTAAGATATAAGATAGGCGTTTATGTGTTTAAGGAGGAAGAGTGCAAGCTGCTAACGTACACACAAAAGAGAAAACTAATGCCTAATTAATCTTGACTATTTAGTGGTACAACTACTTATGTACATACTCTTCTCTAACCTATAAACCATAACCTATGCAATAAAGGGACTCTCCCACACCCTACCGTCACCGCTCAAGTTCACAAACACTCGATCAGAACGCTTTGCATGCCCCGAACCTCCAAAAGGGACAAAGAGATGGCACTCTAAGTAATTACCCTTTATATCCATTATCGGAGCACTATCTTTGATCATCTGGCAGCACTGCTCTGGAGATTGATTGTGGCAATTCCATTTGCCGTCTCCATTTGTACCCAACATTCTTGGTGAGCCGATGAGATTATCATTCTCATCTCTTAGTGCATTGCCATTTTCGTCATACTGAACTTCATTGAATTCCCATGGGTACTCCACCATACCATCATGTAGGCGACCTGAGACAAATTGCGCACTCATATCAGTTATGATCACGACCTTGTTATAGCCAGCTTGATCTTGGGTTCTTTTTTCATGTATTACATATTCAGCACCTTCATTTGATATGTCAATTAATTCATCATTGAGTATCTCAAGACATCGTTCAGAAACTCTCCCTTACATTCTGGGAAGGAAATCGTCTGTGTGTTAAAATGTAATTATGGATAAATGTGTTCATGGGTTAATAAGGGGTTAAGGATATGTTCATATGATATGCACATCACATGAAATACAAATTTCAACCAAATCATATACACTTACCGTATCAAATAATCTCCTTTCTACACTATCCCCTCCTCCCACTACACTATCACCTTTCATTTCATGACCATCACCAGTCCACCAAGTCATTTCCATCAACTCATCTTCTTCCTCTTGAATGTTTTCAACCTCTCCACTGCCAATACCACCTAGTCTCAACTTACGCTCTTCCTCTCTTTGAATACGACGTGCTTTTTGTCTTAACAATCTATTCCGCTCCTGCTGCTGTTTCTTCCTAACCTCTGCCATGTTATTATTACTATTACTCTCATTAGCATGTATTAATGTTCGTACTCTGCGTACCAACTTTGCAGTTTTTGACATTATTTCTGTATCCTCTTTTATATTACTTGATGCTAATAATGATGTTATACGTGATAAGGAGAGATGTAATTGTTCTATTTCAGATGTTAATTCTGTCCCTTTTGCAAGGTTTGATGTTTGTGAGGATTGATCAGCATGTGTTATTGTTGTGTGTAAGAGGAGTATAATTAGGAAAAGAGTAGTGCTACTCAATACCATCTTAAATGGTTGTCGTCGATAACTCATATGTTGAGTTGAGTAGTATTGCAAAATTGCAGAGATACTGGGTTGTGTTTGGAAATGTCTATCGTTTGATACACAGCTGCAGCGCCGCCCAGATATAAGACTCTACTGTTTCTATATACATCCAAGACGCCCAACGTCGACGGATATATATGTCCTATTATTATGTGCTTTGTCTCGATCACTATCACAAGTTGACCTAATCTTGATTATTTTCTTCGGATTAATTCAAAACTCACATAGAACCAAAAGCAAGCAAAATGAGATTTTACAATCTGTCCTCGTTATCGTAATCTAAGTATAATACTATTCAATTCAACGTCATAGGCGTACTATACACGCGTGAGCTATCCGATTATAAGACTTTTATATTCAAAGATACCACAGTGTATCCAAATACCTTAAATCGCTTAATGACTTCTCTTGTGAAATTAGTCATCTCGTATCACTATGTAATAGCACTCTAGGTATGTTGCTGAGCTCAATAGCATAATATAATAGACCGGCTCAAGCAATAATTAATCAACGCTGTATACAAATAAACAATAATAAACCCGCCCAATGCAACTTACCAAACAATCAATAGGAGTGCTCAGCGCTCTTGCCGTATTATCAGTGATTGGTATTATTGCAATTTTCAATAGTGAAGGAGGAGGAGATCGATTGGAGATTCAAGCTGTATACGATCAATTTGATAATAACCGTCAGCTATCAGTCGAGGATGATCATACTGCTCGTAAGTTGATTGTTGAGTTGGCTGGTAATAAGACTCTTGACCAGAGAGATCCAGACAGATGGGCGGTAAGTGTATATTGTTTTATAATATGTTTTTCAATTCTATTCGTCGGGGTTATACGATAACATGTGTTGCAATTGTATATATCGAATGTCTCACCACTTTTTGCAATACATAATATCAACAGAGACACCGATTATTATCAAGAGCTACCGACGTTCCCGTGCCAGATAACTCATATGGTGACAGTGCATCTTTTGAACCTCACAACAATATCATGCGCAAGGGTGATATGGAAGGTAGTGAGAGTTTAATCTATTCAAGTCCATCTTCCTTGTTCTATGGGAGAGGTAAGAACTGCAAGATGTCAATGGTTGATGCATATGAGCATCCCAGTAGGGTCAAGGGCGGACAGAAGAGTCTTCAGATTATGGGACAAACTAAACAAAAGGCATATAATTGTTGGATTAAACGTGATCTTGGACCTTCATGCAATGGAAGGATGCTTCATAATGCTGTTAATAAGGGTGATATCCTTGTCATCGAGGCCCAGGTTATGACCGAGATGACTGGCAAGATCTTCCAGATGTATACAGGTCACTATCACACGGCCAAGTTGTCCGACACATGTACGAATATCAATGCACCCTCTTGTCCTTGGTACCAAGCACCGAATGATGCCAACATGGTATCACGTGTAGCCCTTACTCCATATGAATGGAAATTCGTCCGAGCTGTGCACAAGGTCGGAGGTCCGGAATGGTTCGATTATGCTGGTTTAGAACTCGAGCCCGAAAAATGTAATCACTACCAGTTACGCTTCCGTGTAACCGGGGGCGCAACGTGGTGGATTGATAATGTCAGAGTTAAGAAGATCACGCCTGGTTCCAATGTTCAAGTACCCATGTTTACCACACCCAAGTCAGGATTCCTCCACAACCCCATCTTTGAGTATGGATTCCAACATTGGAAGGTGGGTAATATCAACGAGGCACCCGTCTTAGAGAAGGATCCCATCCTTAACCGAGACGTCATGGTCATCACTGGCCCTGCCATTCGTGACAAGAGGTTAATTCAGAACATTGACCACCAAGAAATTCAAGGTGGTCTATACAAGTACAAGTTCTGGATGCGAGTAGAGACTGGCGTCGCTCGTCCTATTCAATTCCATATCGGTGTCCGTATGGGCATCCGTGATGATCAAGGTGTCCTTCAAATCTACAATCAATACCCATTCAACCTGGCTATTGATAGTAGTCCCGACTGGCAAGAGTTTGAAACGAACACATTCAGCATGTTTGAAGACCTTGGGGACTATCGTGCACTCGGAGATGTTGAATATATACATTTCCAGATGTGGTCAACAACCATGAGCGCCGATGGAGAATGGCGAGTTGCAGGGTTTGAATCAGTAACCCCCGATTTAGAACCGCAAACCTCCACCCAATAAGTTTGAGTGGGGTGCAATTGGGGATTTCTAACCAAGTGTGAGTGTAAAGTAGGAGCCAATAAATATTAGGAGAAGTTTATATCAATTAACGTACAATCTGTTCTATTCTCCGATATACTATTTCGATTTAAGGGTATCCTAGGATACCATACCCCACCAACCGGTACGAGAGGTGAGGTCCTACTCTCATTACATACTTGAACACCTGTTTATTTACCTTCATCTTATATCCTATTTTAGTACAATTACTAGGCAGGTCGAGACCTTCGCTGTTCCGAACTCCCAGGCACTCTCTTCTCTTTACCTCCCTCACCTCGACTTGACAATTTGTTTTTACTCAGCTAGCTCACGTCATTCTATGCATACTGCATAGCGCCCTGATCATCATATATTCCTTGGTTAACAAGCTGCGTCTGAACCTTTAAAAACGTCTGCTTAACAAACTCATTATGCCTCAAAATCAGTGGCAATCTTGGATGTTCCTCAAAGTTACGACCATACGACTTCTGCTCCAATGTATCAAGTGCCTCCAAGAATGTATCAACATGTTTCCTAATCTCAGTTAATGTTTGATAACGGAATTGTTCATGAATCTGTGCTTTAGTTTGTTCATCGCCTTGCATATGTGCATTGTAGAATGCTGCTTTATATCCATCATTCTCTGGACTGCTCTTGAGATTGTTAAGTACCTTGGCATAAAGTACCACGTCCATTACCTCTGGACTGATATCACCAGTATCATGGTAGAATAACATTTTAGAAAAGTCCATGCCCATGTTGACATTCTCTTCAGTTTTACTAAGGAGACGAGGTTAAGAAGATGAGATAGATGAAATATGAGTACTTGTACACATGATATGCACAAAAAGAAACATATCAAAGAAGAGATATGATAACTTACGGAATATCCATCATCTTACAAAACGTAGCAGGAGAACTTTCATCCAAGAAACCATACCGTGCAAATAAGAAACTAGGGTTCGTAGGACAACCATAACTAATAGTAAGTGGTGTATTCGCCGCAACATCCTGTGTAGTGTATACCATACCATTCATATTCTCATCAAAGTATACCTCCACATTGGGAAAAGTTGCATGATTAAACATATCACCCAATGGTGTAATGGTAACATCACTACCCTGTCCATCCTTATCAGCATATGCACGTGTATACACGGCATTGAATGCCCACTTTAATACCTCCTCGTTACTCTTAATATAATCAGACACAACATCAACATTTGATAATACCTGTTTGAAATTATCAAACTTCACCTTCTCTAATCGACTTAATGAGAATACCAATGGTGGTAAACATTCATAACAAAAGTCTGTCATTGATACCGAATTGTAATATAATCGTGGTAAACTGTCTAACCATGCAAAGTATGGTGAATTCTCTTGTGCTTCAAATTCAACTAAATACTTGATGAATAGATAAAAGTCAGCCACACTACTACCACCACCAATCTTATTAAGTTTATCAACTGCGGAGGCCACTCCACCACTTGGACTTATTGCATTTAATTCCTGTGCAACTGCCGAGCTTGATAGGCATACATCCGCGGGTATGAACATGAGTGTTGTTCCAGTTGGTATATCTTGTGTTGTTATGTATTGCCAATCTAATCCATCTTCGGTATATAATTCTAGACCGTCAACTTTTTGTATGCCGGAATTGGTTGCCCAATCTTCTAATGGGGGTAGATTTCGAGGTGCCATTTCAGCTGTTGCAATTGCAAAGAGTGAAGTTGTCGTTGATGCATGATGATTATTTGTTCTTTGTTGCCATTCTCCTTGTTTTTGAGAGATGTTATTTGATTGACTGGTGAGAAGATGAAGTGGAGCGAATGCCTCAACAGTTTTGAACAGTAGAGTAATAGACGCCACGGCTCTGTAGATCCTCATTGTTTTAGGGTGTGACTTTTGCAAATTTTTGCACGCAGGTATCCTTATCCAAAATAAGTTCCAATAAGTTCCACAAGTTCCCCATAGAAATCTCACACTTTTTCAAGCAACATGGAATTTAACCATAGTAGGCAATCGGCGGCGGCACGGACGCCAATACTTCTATACTAATAAAATACCACCGGAACATTACTCACTGGACCCATATTGATTTATGTTGTGGATTAGATACTTTAGACTAGGGCCAGAACCGCTTCAATTATACCAACAGTATATTACTGACAAAATGAGCCGTTACAACGATATGTTATTGCAATAATACACAACAATATACAACCATACACAACAATAAACACCAATATAATGGACTAAACTAATAAATAATGATATATGATGACGTGGTCTACGTAGATGGCGTTGTTGGGGGGCGTATATGTCGGAGGTGCCGCCGTCAAAATGTCGTTTATTGAAGGTGCACCTTGTTATGTTAATAATGAAAAGGGTGGTATATAGAACCATACAACACACCAAACAAATAATTGCAATTAGTTTAGGGGTTGTTAGATAGATTAGTATTGGCTGCTTAGAGTTTGGGTGGTTATAATTTGATTGGCAGTGGGTATAATTATTTTTATTTGTACTGTTGTTGTTGGTTAGGGAAGTGACAACAATTGCAGTTAGTAGGGTGAGATGGGTTGGATTAGTCATGTATCAATGGTTGGTATATGCTATAACTATGGTATAAGTGTTGGAATATTGGTGTTACTTCAATGGATTCCATTCTCAATCAGCAACAAACAATTCACAACGCAATCTGTAACGGCCAAAGTAGTACAACAGTATTATGTGATGTGTATGATATTAAGGTGGGTGGGTATACATAATACACAACAACATATATATTGTGGAGATATATTTGTGGTTTTGCCGGATGATTCAGCCTGTGAAAGAGGAGAGAGATGGATAAAAACCAATAATATACAACAACACAAAACAATACAGCAACAATCTGATATTGGGCAGTATACCATTGTCTGAGTGATTAGGCACTAGAACCATTGGCATCTCGACAAAATAATGATTTTAGATGGTGTTGTGAATGTTATTTTGGTGTGTGGAGTTTATTGGATGACAGTATATCAAGTATATGTTGGAGTTTTGGGTATGTTGAGTTCAGGTGGGGATTGGTTATATAATTGACGTTTGGTATCTAATATGGTGGAATCTAAGTGAACCCAATGCAATACAACAATCATCTAATATATAAGAAGGTGGAGATATGATGGTTTGACCATTGGAGACATTATATCTATCGAAATGGTCCGGTTATATTCAGTGTTTCTACTTTGAGATATCAATATTCAAGCTGGATACTGACAAATGAATCATTATGATAGTAAATAAACAATGAAGAGTATTCTAATGTATTAATATGATACTAAACTATAGAATTGCAATGTATTTTGTGTTGCCATCAAACTTAATCCTAGTCTATTAGTTGTTCACATATCATGTGCACATTTTTCAAAATCACAAGTAAATCTGAAACGACCATCATAGACCGCATTACCGCCATCCTACACCGTCACCGCCGTATCCAATCGACAACAACATTATATCACGGCTACTAGGTGATTTCTGCGGTGATAGATGGACAATAAGTCCGTCAACAAGCTGCATATTCTCGCAAGTATGTCAATATTTCATCGATGAGGAGGTGGTTGAGGAGAAGTGGAATATCGTCATCTATTGGGCGATTTGGCTAGATCCTTCTTGTCAGTATTTAGTATGGGTTATATATCATTGATATATGCGCCGGGTCACGGTGATAATATCCTCTATTGGCTGTAGGAGGCGCCGATAGCTATGATGTATTGTTGCAATGTGAGTTGTTATTTTTTTATTTTTGAGATTTGGATACCGGCGTGCAAAAATATGCCAAGTCACACACTCTATTGTAGTAGATGTTTGCCGTTGATGATTTTGATGATTGTTCCTTCGTCAATCAAGACCAAATAGTTTTCGTGGGAAACTCCTTGTGAGAAAATTTTCTCACCGTGGAATGCTCGTGAGGTGAGGAAGCAGATAAGCAGATACAGCTTGGCATACTCAGAGAACATATACAATTAGATGGTATAATATGCCAGAAGTAAGTGTTTAGCCTCTGATGTGTGTATGCATACAGTCAGCTCGAGCTTTAAACATATGAGTATGTCAAGAGACGGCAAGAGATATGAATAAAAGCAAGACAAAAGAAGTGGTTGTATCTGCTGTATAAGTACTTCAATGTGTAGATGTGCATACAGTCTCTCTCTTATCTCACAATTATCGGAAAGTAGAGAGTGCAATAGTACTCCAGGAGCTACTTGTTGGGTGTACACGAGATGTGAGTTGGCCAAGACAGACCCAATTGAGAGTCCATCGAGTAATGAAACACTTCAAATTATTGACTAGAATGCCGTGAGTGGAAGGGAACAGATACACAGAGACAGTGACAGGAGTACATAAGATGATGTATGTTCAACACAGGTCACAGGTTCGTAAGTAGGATAATATATCATATCTATTTTTATATAATATAGTTTAGATATCCTCTCTCTTCAAACCTGGAGGTAAACTCTGTGTTAACTTCTCAGCCTTTTCCTTATCGTCAATTACCAATGTGTATAGTAGACGTGAACAACGGATTTTAAACTTTGTCTTGTTAGGTCTTTTACGGATCTTGACTAAACGGGCATCCTTACGACGTGCCTTTTGGAGGAAGTCACGAATATCGGTGATTTGCTTGGGCATGATTTATATATGTTTATATAAAATACCTGTGATTTTGTGGAATAAAGAGATGAGGGTTGATGTTTGTATTTGTTAGTAATGATGCAATGAGACAAAATGAACAAGTAACCTCCCCTAAAACTCTCAACCCACGATGATGATATACTAACTCTCCGCCACAGACGGCAATTTGAAAACCGCGTCATACTGCAGCTAAGCGAAGAGAGTAGCCAAGGCCTGATACCATCACCAAGTAGGGAGAGCCGACCAATCAAATTGCATCTCGAGGGAATACAACATCATGTTGTTTTGTAGGGGAGGTTACTTTGTAGGAAAAAGAGCTTACGGCTGGAAATCACAAAACATTTTCACCATTGCAATATTAGCGCTGGGAAAAGTAAGGATCTCTATCATATACACAGCCGCCGTCATCGACGCACCTATTAGTTAATACTATCAACAAAGGTCTGCTCCAATAAAATGAATGATTTGAGATGAAGAGGAATGAATTATGACAAGTGGAAAGTAAGCAAGTAATGTTCCGTATCGTATCGACATAATACGGTTAGGAATTTAAAGGGCAATATGCCCTTTGTTGCAACTCGGGGGCAGAGTAACTTTTCTATTTCTCATGACAACCCGGGGGATACCGTTTTCTCGACTTTGGAATTTTTCACAGTCGACCCGAGAGGAGCCGAGTCGACTTCCGACTTGAAATATTGCAACACTCCTCCTCGCCCGTCAACGTTGCAACTCTTTGCATGATAGCATAGTATCATTTGCAATCTCCAACTTAGAGTTGGCGGCGGTCGGAGATATCGAGTGTTCAAATAATTTTACATATCATATGCACAAATTATAAAAAAATGACAAGATACTTACTACTCTTCCTACTATCAACAGTTGCAGTATCATATGGCTATGAAGGAACATCCGAAGTAGTAGATCAACGTCGTGCTACTACTAATAATTTACGAGTACCATCATCTTCAGTAGTCTTCACTACAGCTACTACACAACAACATGATCTTCTCAACGAGTACGAAGATTTAGCAATATTAAATGACTATGATTTCACTAAATCATTGCGTGATACACATTATGCATTGCTAGCCCAACATCAACAACACTCCCAGTCATCACTTTACTACAAACAAGAGGTTGAAGAGAAGGACGAACGTCATCTATCATCGTCCTTCTTGGAGATATGTCTACCAGAATCATCACCATGTAGTAATCTCCCCTCCTCTTCATTAAACTCGTCGTCTCTGTCTACTACTACTACATCAAAATGTTGTCAAGGTGGATGTTCATCAACAACTAATACATGCTTCTGTCAACAAACTGGTAATGTCTGTTTCAATGAGGGTATGGCAGATTTGTTCTGTTGTTCGAATTTTTGTGGTAGTAATGGTAGATGTGTTGATCCTCAAGATACTTCTGATTCCGACTCATCTTTGGTAGAGAGTGAAGAGATCGATGAATCCGAGAGTGAGGAAGAAACGACAGATGAAAGTGATGGTACCAACACAATGTCATCTGATGAAGTTGATTTCAACTTGGATCAACATTCCACAAGTTTGAAAATGTATACTACCGATTGCACACCCGATGATCGTGTATGTTTTAGTAATGATGCTTGCTGTTCGAAGAATTGCGGGACAACTTCTGGACGGTGTGAGGAGGCAATTGTCGTCTCTCCTCCTCCACCACCACCTCCACCACCACCTCCACCACCAGCACCAAGTCCTCCGACTAGTCAAAAGACTACAAATTGCAATCCACAACACTATGTATGTTTCAATAATGGTTTTGCTGATTCATCATGTTGTTCAAATCAATGTGGTAGCAATGGAAGATGTACTGCTCCTGGAAGTGTTGTTGTTGCAAGTACTCCAAACCCCACGCCTAAACCAACTCCAAACCCAACACCCAAACCAACAATCAAGCCTCAAGTTAGCCCCACTCCTAAACCTACACCCATGCCTCAACAACAAGTTCCTCAACCAAGCAACAGCAATTGCAAGGCAGAAAATTATGTATGCTTCAATAACGGTATTCCTGATATGTCATGCTGTTCGGGACAGTGTGGATCTAATGGACGATGTACTGCTCCAGGTGCCTCGGGCAAGACAACCGCTAGTACTCCAACGAAGAATCCAAGTCGAGCACCATCTCGTAAACCACCACAACCAATCCCCTCTGGAGTATTCTCCGGTAAGACAATTCCAACTATCAATCCACCAACGTCTACAGCCGCCATACAATACCGAGGTGGATGTGAAAATCCAACTGAGACGAAAGTTACAGTTGAGATACAAACAGATGAATGGGGAGGTGATGTTGGATGGAACTTGGTGAAGCAGAGTAATAACCAAGTCATGTACAACTTACCAAATGGTACCTATGGATTATTCCATTATGATAAAGTTGATATATGCGTACCTAATGGTATGTATAACTTTACAATTACTGATCGGTACGGTGACGGGATATGTTGTGCGTATGGCGATGGCTCACTCAAGATATCAATTAATAATCGTGAGATACTCAATGTCAAACAGTATGGCAAGTCACTATCAGAATTGATCAATGTGGGGTATGACCCTACACTTACCATGACGGCACGAGATCATATGTATTTAAATGCACATAACAAACGTCGTACACAATGGTATGCAGAGAATAATGTACCCGACGTACCGTTAGTTTGGAGTCATGCCTTGGCGGAAGAGTCGAGATTATGGGCAGAAGAATTGTTGGTAAACTGTAGTGTAGCGGGTATTGAACATGAACCGGGAGTGCCTGATGGAGAGAACCTGGCGAAGAACACTGGCTCCGTGAATGCAGATGGTGGTGGATGGGGACAGTTGTACCCTCCTGATAATATCGTGGGACGATGGGTTGAATTTGAGATAGAAAGAGACTATCCTGGTAATGCACACTTGACTCAAGCACTCTGGAGAGCAGGCAAGTATATGGGATGCGGAGAGTCGGTGAAAGATTTTAGAAATGGAAAGTGTCGTATCCAAGTCTGTCGGTATGCCAGAGCTGGCAATTGTGACATGGCAAGGTTTGAGGCCACCATCGGTAGGAATTGGCTACCACCAATGTTAGAAGAAACGTCCAGATGCGGTCCGAACTGCCCTAGTGACTTTTGCTTTTAAGTATCTACACGATTGTGGGCCGGTTCAGTATTTGTTGAAAACATAGAGTTTATAATTCATAAGATGAGATGTGAGAGATATTATAAATGTAAAGCCCCCTTAAACACAGATGCCGATATTGGTTCCTCAGTAGTTAGTTTCACTTAATCATCGACATTATCTATCTCTTCTGCTTCTTTGACAGCAATTCATGAGGGAATAACCTTTGCATTTGAAGCTTTGGAATTTGCCCTTCAACTAAATTGCCGTCAAACAAGTAGGAATAGTAGATGCATGTAATATTCTTCTTTGATCTGCTACCTTCAAAGCCTCTCTTCAATATAGGGTTATTATAAAACTCAGTCCATTTCTTAACTTTCACTACCAAAGGATATATTTTTAGGTCAAAATATACAACACAATCATATAAAGGGATATCCAATAAGCTCACTTGGCTCAGAATAGTTTCTGAATGATCATGGAAGAGTTTCAGCTGTATCATGTTCATATTGACTTCAAGCTCCTTCATCTTTGCTGCAGCTCTTTCATTTTCGGGCATTATTTTTGGCCAATGTCTGCCTTGATATAGACCTGATCTTTCATTATTATATGTCTTGCAACAGGATTCGTTATGACCATCCAACCAATCTTCTCTCTGACAAGCTTTTGAGCAGTATGCCATGCATCCACAGCCATTACATAGCTTTACTTCCGTTCTACTAAGAGACTTATTGCAGCGGCAACAGTATGATCCATTTAGATTCAGAATAGATCTGGCATTATCTAAAAGCTCTTTACAGTTTGAAATGCTCGTGATATCCGCATTCTGTTCCAAACGAGTCAACTCTTGTTCAATACTACATCCCTTATTTCTAATAGCCTTTGCAGTCTTCTTGTGTAATCCAACCCAATAAACGCTGCATAGAATTTTCTTGATGTAAACGGAGAGCGATTCTTCATTGTCCCTTTTCTTGTCAAATGATTCCATTGCTCCAAATCGCTCAATGAAAGTCAAACACAGCTCAACCAACCCACCACGAATGGCAAATGCTACACGAGTATCATTTGCGTTATACTTTTTATTGATGTTTTCCTTGAGTATCATATAGTTCAATAAATCAGCAACATGTGCACTCCACTTATCGTCACTCGTGCTTATCCCTAAATCAATCAAACCAGTAATAACATCTTTGTCAACACAACTTCCCCATATGGTTAGACGCCGAAGAGTTGTGAAGGCATCCATTGTCCAACCTTCAATCTTTGTTCGACGTATCAATCCGACCACAAATGAGATCTTACACTCTGAATCATACTCTTTACTAATAATAGGAGTGGTGCCAATGGTCTCCAATCTTTCTCTACCTTCTTCTGTCTGTGTATTAGCTGCTTTAATTAACCTATTAAATATTACCTTGCCTAATCTAACAATACTAACACAGTGATCAGTTTTAAGCTCATTTGTAATATCAGGCCTGCACTCTTCCTCCCAGAATCCCCACTGAACAATTGATGTGAGTAATCCCTCATACTGTAAAAGAGTATCAATAATAACCTTGCCATCGATTTTATCTGAATTATTGACCGATTTAAGTATCATATTGTGAATGAGACAAACAAAATTATATATTGTGTCCACCCAATGCTTATTACTCCTGAAGAATTGACGCTTCGTATCATTGCACATACACATAACTAATGGTGCAATACTCTGGGCAATCTGCAACCGACAACTCGGTTCTTGTACCTCTGCCTTTATAAGAACTTGAACCCAAAATCTTGGCGCCTTTAGATCTCCACCCACGCCCAACATTACTTTGACAAAGGTATCATCTTCGCATCTTCTTAAAAACTTGAGTACAGTTGATAGTATACCACTTTGTTCATATGAGATTCCATTAGACTCCTCTAGCGAGTGCGTGGGGCTGCTGCTACCTATATTTATCGTGGTTTTGTTATCGCCCTTTCTAATCAGCCGCACAGTTCTTGAGATATTGATAGTACCATTAGCAGCAGCAAGATTCTTTGCAGCCTTGCGCTGCTTTCCTCTTTCCTTTTTGGGTGGCATCTTGTTTACCTTATTGTGATATCAATACCTATAGTAAAGAGAAGAAGATGATAATGATAAAGTCCTATCTCATGCACCAAGTTTGTTTACTTTTTTGAGTCACGATAATCTCTGTGTATAGACCGCCGCTGCCCGAAACCAGGAAAGAGAGTTAATACTGTATTAATTATACTTTCGACGGCAGCATCCACCATTTACATAATTTTGTATGCACTGCCGGCCTGTGCATTGTACCCTACGATAAGTCTCGACACTCTCATAAAATCAAAAGGATACCGCCAATGGCCAATACCTCCTGCCTCCTACATGCATACGTACCTTATCCTTTTTGAGTTTGGCATTGGCATAGTTAGTATACCATGACGAAGAACACGCCACGCCTATCAACATCATCAACATCAATAAAGCTATTCTGTTTAGGAATATTCTTGTTACTATATCTTAATCTTAATGCGTCATCAATAATCTTACGCAAAAAAAGTAAAAGAAATTTTATCTCACATGATTATGATGCACCGTCTCGTGATTATAAACCAAGTACCTCTAAACGTGTTAAACAGCATGACGATATACAACCGAGAGATGTAGACACCAAAGATACTATTATAGAAGAAACAGCCGTCAATACAGCCGAGAAAGTGGTAGATACCACTACTACTACACCAAAAGATAACGATGATCAAAAAATTACTAATCATTATGGACAAAGTAAATATTCTAAGAATGATTTATATAAAATGATACAAGATAGTAAGGATGGTATTGCTAAGAGAGGTAAAATTGCTTGGTTAATGAGGTACGTCGTTTGTTTTCTACTGTGTATGTATGAGTAACAAGTTGTGCATGTCTAAACTTTTTTATAATGCGTGCACAACTGGTATAAACTACAAACTTTAGCTTTCCAAACAGTGGTACATCCTTCACATCATTACTAATACGATATGCATCCAATACAACCTGTGCAACAAACTATGGTATGGAAAGTCATATAGGTAAAACAACTGGCAACTCTGTTCCAGTTTATAATTGGAGTAAAGATGGACCGTATTGGATCCATCCTCCTGATATGGTTCATACTGCTACTACTAGTAATGATGCTAAGAAGGAGGAAGAGAAGAAGGAGAAGAAGGATGACCATACAGTAACATCCAAAGTATCCAAGGCTGGAGTATACTCCTTACCACCATCAACAGCATCAATATTAACCAAGACACATTGTGGATCACGTTGTGTCTTCTGTCCTCCACAGCGATATATAGAATCAGATATTAGTTTCTTAATTGAGTGTTTAAGTGGTGCAAAAAGGGTCACTGAAGTTGAATCATCGAATAACAAAAAGGCAAAATATAAGAAGGAATATGTAAGCTATCATCCCTCAGTAGTTGAAAAGGCAATACACTTAATACGTAATCCATTCGACAATCTAATATCAAGATTTCATCATGAACAGAAGGAACATAAAAAGAGAGTCACAAGTGGACAAAAGGATAAACAAGGACTTACAGCCTCTGCATGGGTTGAACGATATAGTAATGACGTCCCAGGATTTAAGAAATGGTGTATGGATGAGGATCGATTATTTCAGGAGGCGGAGAAACAAATGGATTGGAACAAGTTTGATTATCCAGAAGATATTGCCAAGAGTTTTGTTGGTGTATCTTGTCATGCTGGTAAGCAATGTATGTGTGTATATCTGTGGTTCTTTACTTTGTCTTGGCACTAATCTACAACCTCATATGCTCCCTTTTTACAGAGTTCGTTCGATATGTTGCATGGCACATATTAACAATCCAATCAAACAACCTATTAGATATACCAGTACTTCACGTTCACTACGAAGACTACTCAACTAATCTTAAAAAGTCTACAGATACAATGCTCAACTTCTTGAATCTAGAACGGAAAGGAAAGCTACCATACTTTGATTCAAACAAGAATTACTCTCAATACTTTACCAATGAAGAAAGAGCAAGTGCTAGTGACTTGATGAAACGATTGGTAAATGCAAAAGATGATAGTGGTTTAGGTATAAAGTTACTGCAGAGGTATTTCGTTGAGCATGATTTTGGTAAGTGAGAGATCAGACATTGGATAGTACATGAGTAAATATTAGTGCATATGTGAATGAATGAATGTAGAAAGAAGTGTCTATTGGATTGACATTTTCATAAAGTGGTTGTGCAAGTGATGGGAGAGCATGTAAATCTAATAGTGTATCTGTGAATCTGTGGGTAGAATATGAACTATGTACTACTTTAGTTTAAGACTGTCTAGTCTGTTGTGTTTGAGTTTCAAACTCAAATCAAAAACAGCCTCCTGGTGGACAACTTGGCTCGCATGGACTTGAATCTGAAGAGGAGAAGTTTTATAGTAATGAGTGAAAACCGCTACTGTCAGGCGATCAAACTTGACAAACATAGTGTATAATATCTCTGTCTACTCACCTTTCAACATTGGAACTAGCCAATTATCACCGTCAGTCGCATTATAGGTCGACATCCCACAGTTGCCAGGTTTAGCATATCTACAAACTTGGATATGACATTGGCCTCCATCATAAGATCTAACACTCTCGCCACATCCGATATACTTGGATGGCCTCCATAACCTATAGGTATATGGGAAGAAGAGAGGATACCTTGTTAGATTGAGTATGTAATGAAATAATGAGAAAATAGAACTTCAACCTACTTACACTTGAGTCAAGTGAGCATTATCAGGGTATGACAATCCAATCTCTCCTTCTACCCAGCTCTTTACAATCACTGTATAGACGAAATGACAGGTTAGAGTCAAAGAGGAAGTTCGTGTGAGATGAGGAGGATACCAATAGAATGAAACATATATATCGAAACAACTCACGTTCTGGTGAATACAGCTGTCCATCCTCGCCAACCAAGCCTTTGTTTTTGCCCAAGTTCTCTCCTTCTTTCACATTCGGTTCATGTTCAATGTTATCCGAGTCACAATCAACCAATAACTGTTCTGCCCATAATCTCGACTCCTCTGCAAGTTGTGGTGACCATGACAGTGGCACATACTCCCTATTGTACATCTCATGCCACTTCTTACGCCGTTTATTATGTGCTTCGAGATACTCTACTTGACGCTGTGTCATGCTTGATGTAGCATCATATCCTGGGCTTATCAAGTGTGTATTGTTCTTTGAATAACTTGTCACATGAACAATCTCTCGGCCATCCAAGTATAGCTTGTAATAGCCACAAACACCAGCTATATCGCACAAACCATCTCCCCACTCGTCAAAAATGAAGAAGGTCAAATTAGAAGATGATTGTACACATACATCGACTTGATCAAACGAGTATTGTGAATATGGACCGCCCTCTGAAATAATAGTCTTGTCATCATTCTGTGTCACCTCCCACTTGATATCGCCTCCATGTAAATCAGTCTGTATCTCAAATGATAACAATGTTTCATTAACTCCACATTTGTTTGTGAATTCATTCTCAGTTATTAGTGATACGTGCTCTTCTCCCTCGCCTATATTGATTGATTGCAGCTGCTCCAAATTCATATCAAAGTCATCTGTTTGCTCTTCTTCCTCATCGTCGTTGTCTCGTAAGGATGTATCAGTTTTACTTAGCAGTTCAGGTCTCTCAATCTCCCAAGGCTGTAGCTCCTCTTCAACATAAACATCGTCGACATATGACGGTTCAATTGATATCAATACTGTGCCAATATTACATCTACTGCTAACCTCTTCTCCTGTTTCTTCATCCTTGATACATGCTCTATACTCACAGGTATCATATCCTGAATATTCATTATCATTTGGTATATAGATGATATTGTTATCATCCGTAACTGAACACAGTCCATGCTTGCCATTGGTAACAATTGTTGATAGTATAAGTTGTGAAGTAAAGTCTGGCATACCCCATCCTTCTGTATCCGTGTTCATTATGTAATCATTGAAGAGGACGTTAATTGTAATTGTTTCTCCTGAATATGATGTTGCCTCATCCTCTATTGTTTGTACTGACTTTGATGTCGGTTCTTCTTCTTCTTCTTCTTGCATACTATCCAATTCGTCTAATTCTTCTTCTTCAACTTTGACCAATTCAAATGTGGACTCCTCTGCCTCCTCCTCCTTCTCGTCATCGATCACAATCAGAGCCTCACTCTGAACCAAATCGTCGCCTTCACACTCCTCAAAGTTGCAATCTTTCATAGGATCACGTGAAACGAATGATCCATTATCACATTGTTTCATATCCATTGGGCATACAATTCCTACACTAATACTTTCAATCTCTTCCTCTTTTCCATCTTCGATCTCAATCAATGCCTCAATCTGATCAATCATATCGACTTCACACTCCTCAAAGTTACAATCATTCATAGGATCTCGTGATACATATGATCCATTAGCACACTGTTTCATATCCATAGGACATACCATCCCGCCGAAACTAATACTTTCAATCTCCTCCTCCTTCTCTATGATCTCAATCGCTGCAATATCCTCCTCAATAACCTCACTCTGAATCTCCTCAATAGCATCGCCGCCGCCACCACCATAGTCTTTACCAGTACAATATAATCTCTCACAATCATCTAAGCAACAATATTCAACCATACCAGGTGTTTTTGTTTTACGATTGCATAATGTATTTAATGTTGTACATTCATTAGTTTGTTGTAATAAGTTTGGTGCCGTGCATCCTACGAGTGTCGACGGGGGGCATGTGAATGTTGATTTAATTGACGTGGTTGCAGTGGTAGTAGTTGGAGGAGAGATTGTAGTAGTTGGAGGGATAGTTGTTGTTGTTGCAATCTTTTCCTGTAGGGGATCCTTTGACCAAAGAACCTGTTGCAACTCGGCACTTCCATCATCATCGTCGTAGATATTATCCCAAAAGGCTGTAGTTGTAGTCGATAGCAATACAATTACAGTTACTAGAAATCTCAGTGTTGAATAAGGCGAGATCTTCATAATACCACGTGTTGCACGACGATATATCCTATTGTATTGTTGAGTAGGTCTTCTATTCATAATTAATATTATATCGTCTTGAGAGTTGACAAACGAAATTTCAAATACAGTATGGAGTATAGTTATGAAGAGGATTGGTATGTATACTAATATTGCGAGGAGTAGTTCAGCGTTGTTGTTCATTGCTATGATTATTGTATGGTGAGTGTGAGAGATCTTCCCCTACCATAGACAGCTCGGTGGGAACTCAAATTCAATCTGCTTTTCGAGGAAGATGCATTGCAAGAAAGGGTATCCTACTATAAGATACCTCATATATGAATCTCATCCTCTTCATAGCTTCCTCTACATATTTCTCCCCGGATAGACCTCCTCTGTCTCTATCCTAGAGTCTTTTTGATTACTCTGTCCTATGTTACCATCATGCACTCATTCTATTGATGAGCAGACGGTGTACAACACCTTTTTGCTGCCTATTCGGTATCCTAAGATACCACCATCTCATCCTCCATCCCTCCTTCAATGGGCAACGGTTATTTATCCTCACTCCTATAACCTATCTAGGTAGTTATAAGATAATACAAAAGGGTAAATATATGCTATTTCGAGGTAAGCGGACCGGAAGTTCATGATAGTTATTAGACTCAAGCTTTCTAATACTAATGCCAAGGCACAAGCCCAAGCCACATCATATTAGTCCCCCGAGAACAGATACCAAGTTGGTTGGGTTACCCTGGTGTTCCCGCTTTCTTGCCTAACACATGAAGTGCAAACTGAATGTTGGCCTTTAGTGCCTCAGGACATTTAAGCAATGGCAATACCTCACCATCAGGCATCTCGAGCAATATACTAGTAATTTCCCCTGCTAGCTCTGGATGGGTTTGATGAACAAGTTGGTACAGGCGTTCACGTTTGAGTGTGGTGGATGCATGTACCTCGGGTGTTATTCGCTTACACCCCTTTTCTTCCCTTGTTGGTGAGCAATCGGCATTTGAGAACAACTCTCGGATACCAACTTTGATAGCATCTAGATCGCTCCTTCCATAGTCGTTAGATCGGGCATCTTGAATCGATTCCAAATTAGACTTTGCAGTTTCTAGTAAGCGATTTACCCCCTGTAAACGGAGAGTTGGTTCACCAGACCGTACATCTGGCAAAGCATCAGAGTCTTTTTGGAGTCGCCCAAGTTTAATCTGTGCAGAACCAAGTTCACACCCAATAGAACGGATTTCACTGTCAAGAAATGTCTTCGTCTCTTCTTCCTTGTGACTGAGTGTGCCATATGCATGTTTCAAAGGCGAGTCACCTTTTCTCTCGCCTTTGCATTTGAACAATCGAAGGCGTGATGATACTTGAAGTAATAGACCTTTTAATTCCTCAAGGGAACTGGCCAAAGTTTTGACACGCTCACTTTGGATCTTGAGCTCCAGTGCCGCTTTCTCTTGTTCAAGCGTCTTCACATGATCAACTTCATGCTCAATTTGTCGGATATCATTTATAAGCTTTTCAAGCTTAGTCTCAACCATTTTTGCATTGCATGATGTCCATACTTTCTCTGTTACTTCATTCTTTCCAACTTTGAATATCTGCAATATGGAGGGATGAGGCATGAGCTTAATTATGAATATGAACAGTAGAACTTATCAAACAATATGAACTCACATCATACAGTAATCGAAGGGCAACAAGAGCTATGTTGCAATCTAAATCTGCGGTTAGTATTCCACATATCTGATCAATAAGACCTTCTGATACTATATACTTGATCTGTGCCGAGTTGGACTTCAAGGCCTATCGGCAGCAGTTTTCACAGACTATTGTGAACTTTTTTCCGTACTTTAAGAATTTTACTACTATATTCAGCCTCACTTCTCCACTTTTCATGATCTTTTGCAATGTTGTCCTCTGTGAGGACGTACTTGTATAGAGTCTCCGTCAAGCTGATATACATTTCATAATGCAATTTAAACAATATTCTAACCTTATCGGCCCCAGCGTCACCTTGGATGCACAAGTATTGATGCACTTTCCAACATGCCGTATGTAGAGAAGGTTCCCATTCCTTAAAATAACACCTACGAATATGAAATAAAGTAAAGGCAGTCTCTACATACTCCTCGTGATTTGAAAGGACAAAATCCTTGCCAGGTATGTGCCAAGCTGGAGTGTCCCACGTTGGCCTTTTCTTCCTCTCAATAGCTTTCGCATTGGCTCTAGCGATAGCATTTCTTTCCCTTTCACCAGCCAACCTCTTCTGACGTTTCTCCCCAGACTCTTTGGCTCTATCGATAGCTTTTATTTCCTTATTAGCTGCCAACCTCTTCTGACGTTTCTCCCCAGACTCATTGGCTTTAGCGATAGCTTTTCTTTCCCTGTCATCAGCCAACCTCTTCTGACGTTTCTCCCCAGACTCATTGGCTTTAGCGATAGCTTTTCTTTCCCTGTCATCAGCCAACCTCTTCTGACGCTTCTCCTCAGCATTCATCAGACTTCTCCTCAAGCTAGGAAAGCAATCATTCATTTCCTTCTGAAATCCTTTAATCAATTCATCAACAGTCAATCGCCTTTTATGTTGACTATACGGCACCTTAAAACATTTCATCATAGATAGCCTAT
>Ga0214481_100047_pt1 | contig 49092 bp, 38 predicted proteins | sample M1_20Mar14CPVII9_4_FD_165057 | JGI IMG/M metagenome (GOLD analysis project Ga0214481, IMG submission 165057) | Marine eukaryotic communities from Monterey Bay, California, United States - M1_20Mar14CPVII9sort6BwellG10 | ecosystem: Environmental > Aquatic > Marine > Unclassified | place: USA...
CTGTGGCGAGGAAGCTCGACAATCCATATTTAGATGAGTTTATTAACAAGTTTCGGGGACGCAACGGTCAATTTATCTTGCCCAAAGATGGTTCGGCGGTTGCGATTCAAGAGGTCATTGATAGCGGGGGCATTCTTGGAATTCTTGGTGATCAGCATGCTGGAACGAAGGGGTGTTGGATCGACTTTTTAGGGAGAGCGGCCTCGTGCCACAAAGCGGTGGCGTTGTTTACGCTTTCTGGAAGCGCGCCGATGATGGTGTCGTATTGCAAACAAACCGATCGCCCGCTGCATTACGAAATAGGATGTACCGGGGTCGCCGATCCGCTTGATATGCAGGACGAGCTGCAAGATGTCACTCAATTAACCCAGTGGTACAATGATCGCCTTGCCGATGCGATCTATGATTTTCCTGAACAATATTGGTGGGTTCATCGACGCTGGAAGGAGAAACCCGTCCGTAGGACGAGGAAACAAAAAGAGGCTTTGGAAAAGGCGGCTTAGCCCAGCGGCAGCGATGCTAAATTTTATGAAGAAAAATTTCGTCAGATGTTTGAACTGTGTATCTTCTGATGAAGCAAGCGGCTAAGCTTGCTAAGGTGAGACGCGGGTTACTTAAATTTGTAAAACGAGATAGAAGACCGACTTTGCCGTGATTGAGTATCGTAGCTTTCTCAATACTGATTCTCCCTGGATTGTAGACATCTGGCGACAGCAACCGGCGTTTCGTGGTCAGATCTCCAATATCAATCGAACGCTGCTTGATCATCAGGTATTTGGCAAGCCCTATTTCGATTCACGCGGTCTGATAATGGCAGTCTTGCGTGAAGGCGACAACTTGATTCCCGTTGGCTTTGTTCATGCCGGGTTCGCTGCAAACTCTGATTTGTCCGATTTAGATCATGGAACCGGTGTTGTCAGCGTATTAAAAGTGGTGCCGGGCGCGTGGCAGGATGAGGTCGCCGATCAACTGCTGGACCGAGCGATGCAATATTTAAGCCAGGCCGGGGCAACCCGCGTGCATTTTGGTTCTCATTTTCCATTCGCCCCCTTTTACATGGGGTTGTATGGGGGCAGTCAAATCCCGGGTTTACTTGTCGACGATAAATTGGCGGTCGATACGGCGTCACGTCGAGGGTTCGAAGTCGATGACAAAATTATTGTGATGGAGCGTCGATTGACGGGCTTTCGGACATTTGTCGATAGAGAGCAAATGTCACTTCGGCGGCGGTATCAAATCAACGCCGTCGCCGATCCGATGGAGACCTCTTGGTGGGAAAGCTGTACGTTGGGAATGGCTGAGCGGGATCGGTTCAGCGTCTATGATAAAGCCAATCAGAATGTGTGCGGGAGCGTTCAGTTCTGGGATATGCAACCGATGGCCAGCGGATTGGGAGTCATGGCTCGCGGGATGCACGACCTAAATGTGCCTGAAGAGTTGAGACGTTGTGGAATCGCGACATTCCTCGTCGGGGAAGCGTTGCGTCATTTGATGCAGCAAGGCGTGGGTTTAGTTGAGGCGCAAACACTTGAATCGGATCAGCCCGCGATCGGAGTTTTTCGTAAGCTCGGATTCGAAGAGGTTGGCAAAGGTTTGTTGATGTCAAAATTGCTTGTTTAGCCAAGTTCAACCTCATCCACCGCTGAATTCACCTCTGTGGTTTGGACGGAAGAAACAGCAATTGATTTTGGGCGAATCCTCCGGCTCTCAAATCTGCTGTTCATCCAGCCAATCGATCGGATGGCTCTTTACCCTCGAATTTTGGGTCAGGCCGTCGGCACGAGTCCTAAAAAATTTACACTGGATTCGCTATTTGGTCCCTACACTGGTATTTGAATTTACTGGGGATTTTATAAAATCACATTCTTGGCAGGCGTCCGTGCTAACGCTCCAAAACTTTGTATTCTCTCCTCATCGTTAGTTAACTCCAGGATCAACGATAGCAATGACTAAAGATAAATCATCCCCGACCGAGCCAGTGGGGGACAGCGAAATAATGATTGAGGCGGTCGGGCTTTGTAAGTTTTACGGTCCGTTTGCCGCGGTAAATGACGTTACGTTTTCGGTCCCACGTCGGCAAGTGTGCGCGTTTCTTGGTCCTAACGGTGCCGGCAAGTCAACGACAATGAAATTGCTGACCGGGTTTTTAGCAGCCACCAAGGGTACCGTTGCAATCGCCGGCCACGATATGCAAAAAGATCGTATCCAGGGCAGCGAGCATATTGGTTATCTTCCTGAGAATGGCCCGTTGTACGAAGAAATGACGCCCCGAAGCGCACTTTCCTATTTAGGGCGAGCCCGAGGGTTGAGTGCTGAGGCCAAACGGGATCGAATGGATTTTGTCGCTGAGAAGTGTGATCTTAGCGAGGTCTGGAATAAGCCGATCAGTAAGCTTTCGCGCGGGTTTCGACAACGGGTGGGGATGGCACAGGCGCTTCTGCACGATCCGGATGTGCTAATTCTTGATGAACCGACCAGCGGTTTAGATCCCAATCAACTCGTCGGAATCAGAAATTTGATTCGGGAGTTGGGAGAATCGAAAACCGTACTCCTGTCGACTCATATTTTGCAAGAGGTTGAGTTCTTGTGCAGTCGAGTTGTTCTCATTGACCAGGGCCGGCTTGTATTCGATGAATCGATTGCAGAGATGGGTTCACGGGAAGCGATGGAACAGAAGTTCCATCAGTTGACAGGATTTCAGTCGCAGCCGGAAACGGCTACGAATTAGCGATGTTCTTTTATTGTTTTGTCGCCGCCGCAATTGGGTGTTGATAAGTTTTTTTCGTTTAATGTTTTTGGTTGGAGTGTAAACACGACATGTTCCGATGGCACGTTGTTTCCGCTGTATTTGGTCGAAACGTAAAGCAATATTTTTCCGGTCCTCTGGGTTATCTATTCATTGTTGTCTTTGTGACGATATGCGCAGCAATGGCATTCAGTCCGCAATTTTTTGCTGACAATCAGGCAACGTTGGATCAGCTTAGCCTTTACTTTCCCTTGCTTTTATTATTTTTCATTCCAGCGATTACGATGTCGGTCTGGTCTGATGAAAAGCGGCAAGGGACGGACTCGATTCTGTTCACGTTACCAGCATCTGACTTTGACATCTTGATGGGTAAGTATTTATCAGTCGCAGCGGTTTATACCGTGGCTCTGTTATTCTCATTGACTCAAGTAGCCGTGCTCGAAATTTTAGGTAATCCAGATGTCGGTGTGATTGTGTCAACCTACATCGGCTATTGGTTGGCTGGGTTAGCCTTGCTCTCAGTTGGAATGTTCGCTTCATCGTTAACCGGGAGTGCGACGGTTGCCTTTGTTTTGGGATCACTTTTTTGTGCGATCCCCGTCTTAATTGGTTATTACTTTACCGGCTGGGTTGGAATCGAGCGGTTTGGATTTAGTTGGAACTTGCGAGATTTCACGCTCGGGTTAGTGCCCCTTGGCAATATCGTTTATTTCGTTTCGTTGACGGTCTTCATGCTGTATTTGAATTTAATCGTCATCAGTAAGCGTCATTGGAGTCGAGGCCAACAGTTTGGACTGGCGGGCCAGTACTTCGTGCGGGCTGCTTCACTTGGAGTCGCTTTAGTATCCGTCGCGTTTCTCAGTAACAATGCTATTTCCAGCGTTTGGTCGCGGGTCGATCTGACCGCAGAAAGGTTGTTTACTCTCGACCAGGCTACCGTGGATACTCTGGAACAGGCGAAGGCTGACGATCGGCTCGTGACGGTGCAGGCTTTCATCAGTGAAGATGTTCCAAGGAAATACGTCAACGTAAAGAAACAACTCGAAGGCTTACTTCGCCAGTACAGTGAGTATGGCGGGAACAATGTCGATGTGCGGTTTGTCGACGTTCAACCCGATAGTGACGCCGCTCTCGAGGCCCAGCAATTGGGGGTCGAGCCGGAGGATGATCGATCGGAGATTGGAGGAAAGACGGTCGAGCAACAGGTTTATCTTGGTGCTACTGTTTCTAGTTCGCTCGGAGATGTGACGCTTCCGTTCATTAACGATGACGCCTCGATCGAATATGAGCTGAGTCGGTCGCTAGCTTCCACCGTTGATAAAAGTAAGCAAATTACGCTTGGGATTTTGGATACGGATGCTCATTTTGGTGGACCCGAAATTGAAGGTCGACGGATTCCGTGGTCTTACGCGAGGACACTGGAAGAGCTTGAAAAGCAATTTAAGTTGAAACAAATTGGCGCAGATGAATTGGGGAGTTACGTACCTGCTGAGGGTGAGGATGAATTAAAAACTGAGAAGGAAAAGGGGGGCAAAAAGACGGTCAAAAAGGCGCCCGATGTGTTGCTCGTTGCCGACCCGAGTAGTCTCGACGAGCCTTCGATGGCAAATTTAATTACCTATATCAAGGCCGGGAATCCGACCATTTTATTGACCGATCCCCTGCCCTTCTTTTGGACTTTCCAGAATCCTGTTTCGATTGGCGTACTGAATGCCCCGAATCAACCGAGGGTTGGTAGTCAGTCACCCTATTCGCAAATTTTGGCCAGTTCCCAAATGCCCAAATCTGACGGCGGCTCGGCGGCGAAATTGATGAAGGCGATTGGCGTTAAATGGAACAGTGGTGCTGCTGCTTGGGGCGTAGACGATCCTCATCCGGGATTTAAACCGACTTGGCCTGAATATATCGGGACTCGCTGGCCAGAGTATTACGGCCCGCAAGATAAGGCGTTCGTGTTTGTTCGAAACCGGGGCGATAATAATGCCTTTGCTGCGAATCAAGCGATCTCAAGCGGACTCAAAGAGTTATTAATGTTTTACCCGGGATCGGTCTCTAAATCGGCTGATAGTACTTATGATTTTACTCCCCTTGTTTCGCTGGGAACACAGTCGGGGTCAACTCCGTGGGATCGGTTGACGAAGACTCCCGTCCAAACGAGTCAATTGCTTGATCCTCGAACGGGACGAATCACAAAACAGACGCAACCTGCAACCAGTCAAATCACCATGGATCCGTTAAAGGTTTTGGAACCGTTCCCTTCAACTCGATTAGATGATGAGGAGAAAGTGGTTGCCGCCCGAGTGACTGGCGGCGGAGAGAATCAGATTGATGTGGTTTTGATTGCCGATATGGATTTTGTATCCGACTTGTACTTTACGCAACAGGAAGCGTTGGGTCAGAAATTGGACAACTTGTCATTACTTCAAAATTCGATTGATATTCTTGCAGGGAACGAAGACTTTGTTGCGTTACGTAATCGTCGCGCTACCCCGCGAACATTGGAAAAACTGGAAAGCGTGATTGAAGAATTTCGCGCCGAACGAGCTCAAAAACAGGAGTCGGCTGAGAAGGAAATGCTGTCTGAGTTGGAAAAAGAGCAGAAAAAACTTCAGGACGCTAATAAAGAAATCCAGCAGGACGCAAATATCGGTTTCTTCGAAAAGCTGCAGCGAACTTCGCAAGAGGCTTCGGATTCACAGCGGCGTTTTGATCTAAAAAAGAAAAGACTTGATCGGGACTTGAAGCAGACGATCGCAAAATTGGACACGCGCGAAAGCCAGCAGATATCGGGGTTGGAAAACAAGGCTCGATACTTATCGATTCTATCTGCCCCTCTTCCAGCCCTTTTCCTTGGAATCCTGGTTCTTTGGTTCCGTAAGGTGAACGAAGAAAAAGGCATTTCTGAAAACCGGCGTGTCTAGGTGCTGTTAGTTAGTTGATTTTAATGAGTGCCTCTTCGTTTGGCAGTGTTAGAAAACAAATTTGATTTTGAGTTGATACGATGAATGAGATAAAAACAACGTTTACTTTTTTGGTTTTTGCTGCAATTCTTGCAGCGGTTGCGTTAGGTAGTCATTTTTTGAATCAGCCCTCTGATTCCAAGGATTTCGAACTAGTCGGCGAACCCTTTTTTGAAAACTTTGATTCTGCATCTCAGGCCCAATCGCTAATGGTTTCGGCCGTCGATTACGACTCGGGAAGACTCGAGCGTTTCGAAGTTAATAATCAAAACGGGCTGTGGCGAATTCCCTCGGAATATGACTATCCTGCAGAAGCAGCGGATCGACTGGCGACTACGGCTTCGTCGGTCATGGGAATCGTACGCGAGTCGCTCGCGGGGCGATTGAGTAATGAACACGCTAAACTGGGAGTGCTCGATCCACTCGCAGATGATATTGAGGATCCCGATGGTGTTGGTAAACGAATTACTTTGAAGGGCGCCGATGACGAAGTCGTCGTCGATTTAATTATTGGAAAAGAAGCGGGTGATGTTGTGCTGACGGGAGCGGAGGCTCCGTTCGGAAACTCATCAGGTGAGAAGTATTACTTCGTTCGAAATCCTGAAGAGCAGCAAACCTACAAAGTGAAATTGAAAATTGATCTCTCCACGAAATTTTCCGATTGGATAGATCCCGATCTTCTTAGAATTGATCCGAATTCAGTAACCGCCGTAACGATTGATAATTATTCTCTTGAGGAAGATCAATCCAATCCGCTCTCGCCCAATAAAGCTCTGTTCAAAGCTCAAGGCGACAAAATTCAAATGACCCGCGAGTCAAATACAGAAGCCTGGAAGCTGGATGGGTTAATTTCTGAAGTTGAGGATTTGGAAACAAGTAAAATAACTGAAATGTTAGCCGTGTTCGATCAACTCAAAATCGCGGGTGTTCGACCTAAATCAAAATACAAGGGGTTTTTTCTGCTAACTCCTGAATTAAAGCTAAACCTTCAGCCTGAATTTGAAACCGATAAGCAGGGCCTTGCTCAAGCGATTCAACAGTTACAAGGGGAGCTGGATCAAAAGGGATTCAACCTTGCTGGCACGGCGGAAAAAATGGAATTAGTTGCTCAGAATGGTGATATTTCAATCGGTACGGATCAAGGGGTTTTGTACACCCTTAGCGTGGGTGCAACCTATGATGGCGAAGAAACTGAGATCGAAATTGGGGCACCTGAAAAGGATTCCGACGGTGGTGATTCCACAGAGGCGGTCGAGGAACCAGAGGTTCAAAATCAGGACAGATATATGATGGTGCGGGTCTCTTTTGATGAGAGTTTAATCGCCCAAAAACCAGTACCACCGGTGGAACCAGTCGCGCCCGTCAAACCAGCTGGTTATTTACCAGCTCCGGAAAAGGGTGATGCTGACACGAATTCAAAAAAACCGGAAGAGTCTAGCGACGATCCAGCGGAAAAGCCGCCCGGTGAAACCAAACCGGAGCGTGACCCCGCGTTCAGTAAATACGATACCGATCTTGCTGCGTTCGAAGAGTTGAAACTCGATTACGAACTCGCCAAGACGCGTTTTGAAACTGAAACGAAGGAATTTCAGGATAAAATTGCCGAGGGGGAAAAATTGGTCGCGGAGTTAAACGAGAGATTCGGCGATTGGTACTATGTAATTGGTGGCGAAAACCTAAGCACACTTCAATCAAAGCGAAGTGATTTAGTGAAAACGAAACCAGCCCCGGTGGGTGGCGCTCCTGCGGGAAGGCCAAATTTATCGTTTCCGAACTTACCAATTCCGCCAAATCAAAACGCAAATCCAGCGACCGGGAGCCCTCAGAATGCTCCAACAACAGGTGCTCCCGATGCAGTAAAAAATCCATCGGAAGGAGCTCCAGATCCACCTAAAGACGCACCTATGAAAGAGTCTGTTTCGGAGAGTCCATCCCCCAAGGCGGAGGCCGCGGAAACTCCTGCTTCGGATGCGACCGAAGGAACCGATGAAGCATCAGGAAAGACGAACGAGGCCGGGGATCCCAAAAAAGCTCCTGCTCCGCCGAATAAAGAGCCTGCAGAGTCAAGTTCCGAATCCCTACCGGATTCAAAACCAGCAGCCCCGGAAGTGCCAGAAAAAGGTAACTAGCGATCGCGGGCGTGTTTGTGCGGTTCTCTGGTTCGGTTTTATGAACTGTAGGGAAGAAAACAATGTCGATTCGGTTTTGCGAATCGACGCCTGATATTTGATCTTCACCGAGATGATCAGGATCACCGGTGGGCCTGACGGCGGCGCAAAGTCTCGCGTCCACGGATCAGTTGTTGATCCGGAGTTGTCTTGATAAGTTTGCGACTTGTGTCCCTGATCGCCATAAAGCGATCGATGTGGTACGGATGACTGCGTAAAAAGCTTGGTGCCGGGTTTTGTCGATCTGGAAAGCGGTCATTCAACCGACGAAAGATTTCGGCGAATTCACGAGGGTCGTAGCCTGCTTGGAAAGCCCAGCGGCAGCCATCTAAATCCGCTTCTTTCTCCTGCTCCAGTGCATATGGCGTCATAAACGAATTCATCATGACTTGGCTGAAACCGGCGAACTGCCCGTAATCCTTGACGCCACCATTTATTGTCTGTTCGGCCAATAGCGAGTTCTTAAATTGTTCCAGTTGATGTTGGCGATCGAGGTGACTGAGTTCATGCCCCAAGATTCCGACCAAAGCTGCCTCGTTGGTGACAAATTTCAGCAACCCCCGAAAAATCACAATCGTGCCCCCGGGGAATGACCGAGCGTCGGTAAGCGGTGAGTCTGCGACGTAAATCGAAATTGAGCTGTAGCGATCCCGGTTCGTCATCAGGGGGCGGAGTTTGTTGATCAGTTGATGTAGGTAGGCTACATCTTTGCCTTTATCAGTCAGTCCGATTCGTTGAGATTTTAGCTTTTTCGCAAAGAGGCTGAATTGATTCTTGCCGAGTTTGCTTTCGTCTGCTTCCGAAACTTCGATCCGAGCTAACTGTTGCTTTTGCTGGTCGCGATCACCGACTATCTGTCGCAGAAAATTATCACCGAAATCAGCCTGCTTAAAAGGCACATCGCGATCGAAATTAAATTTAAGATTGGGAACTGGAAAAAACTGAAAGACACCTTGCTGTTCCTGGCCACACACTTGGTTACAGACGGGAATAATCACACAACACAAGACTAGCGCTAATCGCATATCGATTCACCTAGAAAATGACCGGAGCCCCCGGGAAAACCTTATCTGCAAATGAAGATTCTGTCAAAATAGGAGGTGTCACGGTCGAGGTTCCCAGTCAGACTCTAGCCTGTTTTTCGCGTTTCACGATTACGATTCGGCTCGATTCAATTATTCGCTGGTAAATTGCAGGAGATGTGTCCACCAGGTTTCCGGGATTTTTATGCCGCCGATGGAAGATCCCCGTGTGGCCAACACGGTTTTTGATTAGTTCGTAAACATCATGACGTCATGCGACTTTCGTCGGAGTGCCCAACAATTGTTGGGGGCGATTTCATTCCAGCGATCGAGCGCAATTGTTGCTCGTTGACCTGTTGCCGATAATGTAGAAGTCGTTTGGGTATAGTCCATTTGGGGGTTGCCAGGTAAGTCGCGTGAGTAAACGCTGAGAAAATTAGGTACGAGAGATTTCAAGATTAAATTACCTGCAATTGAGTTCCCGTCTTCTAATGATCCTGAACTGCGAATCACCGACTATTGAAATACATCGACGCCCACTGCGACACCTAAGCAAAAGACCGCGTGCAAATAACCAATTGCAAGTAGGTAAGGTTTCTACCGCCGTAATATAAGTGGGGCTGGGGTGCAGAGCTGGACTGCAACTTGGTTTGTTGCAAAATGTTAACATCGCCGTTCTACGTTGCAATTTGCGAACAAACTGGCGTTCCATCGTTAGAAAACACAACTGAATTTGTGCGGGGAGAACCAGTTTCAACAGATTAAGGATTATTAAAGCAGGGAGGCACATTCCGTCATCTGTAAGCTACTCTTCGTTAGACCCACAGCTTACTACACCAGAAAATATGAATTTTATAGCAATTGCTAAACGAGTCGAAAAGCAAATCCCTTACGCGGATGCGTTGGAGATTGCCAGAATGTGCACGCTGATGTGCGGTGCAGTTCGAGATATAGCAACGCTGTCAGACGACAAGAAGTTTTTAGAGATCTGGGATGAGGTCAATCTTCGTTTACAGGCCGCGACGGATCAGCATGTTGCCGTGAGTGAGGAGCTTGAAGCGCTTACCAATTCGGATCCTCAAGATTTCTCTTCGGAGCAAATTTGGGTACTGGTTCGATCAATCAAAGTCCAAAACCAATTGTTAAGACTCTACGTAGGTGACCCGAGCCTAGAGATGGGTTAATCTTTAATCGTTTTGGCTCAAATCTTTTCTTGAATGTTGACTTAAACAATAAATACTGAGGCAACTTTGAAGTAGATCAGGATTCCAAGAATGTCCACAATCCCTGCCACAAAGGGAGTACTCATCATAGCAGGATCCCAGCCTAGTTTTTCAAACAGAAGCGGGAGTATGGAACCGGTCAGCGTTCCGCAGATAACGACCAACAAAAGCGTCAGCGGAACGACAAATAATGAGGCATTAATGAACGTGTCCGATGGTGGAACAAAAAAGATCGACGCGATCAGTCCCATGGCGGCCAGGCCAGCACCAAGCAATAAGCCCATGATCAATTCGCGGAATACCACTCGTAACCAGTCACTTAACGAAATATGCCCACGTGAGAGTGCAGTGATGATCAGGGTTGCACTTTGACTACCTGAGTTTCCACCACTACTAATAATCAATGGAATGAAAAGGGCCAGCCAAACCCATTTTTCGATTTCAGTCTCATATTCGCGAATTGCGATAGCGGTTAGCAAGGCGAAGAAAAATAAAATCGCCAGCCAAATCCCGCGTTTCCAGGTCAGGGTGAAAACTGAAGTTCGAAGGTAAGATTCATCGAGAGGATCCACCGCACCGATTCGGTGAGCGTCTTCGGTCGCTTCTTCTTGGACGACGTCAATCACATCATCATGGGTAATGATGCCGAGCAATTTATGTTGATTGTCAACCACCGGGATAGCCAACAAGTCCATTTTGGCCACCTGATTGGCCACGTCTTCTTGATCGTCGAGTACATCAACGGTCACCAAATTGGTTTCCATGACTTGATGGAGCAACGTTTCGGGTTGCTTCATACCCGTGAGTAATTGTCTGGCTGAAACCAAGCCTCGGAGATGGTCCTCTTCGTCGACGATATACAAATAGTAAATCGTCTCGTAGGTTTCGCTCTGCCGGCCGATTTCATTGAGGGCTTCGCGAATGGTCAGCGACTCACTCAATTTTGCGATTTCAGTCGTCATCACGGCGCCAGCGGTACCTTCAGGGTACTGGCTGAGGCGCTGGAAATCGCGTCGCTCCTCGACGGGCAGCAATTTGAGCAGGTCCGCCAGGCGGTCATCCTCTAGCTCTTGGAGCAGATCGACTCGATCATCCGGTGCAAGTTCTGCAACCATGGCGGCAACTGAAGCAATGGATTCGGTTTCGAGAATCTCGTGTTGTTTATCTTTGCCAAAAAACGAAAAGATATCGACGCGATCTTCCATAACACCGTGCTGTATGACTTGCCAGGATTCGCTCGGGCTTAGTCCTGCCATGAACTCCGCGGCCCGTGAGGGATGGATCGCTTCACAGAAATCACGCAAACCTTCGGCATTGTCTGCCGAAAGCATCTCGCGCAATTCAGGTAAGTAAAGCGTGTTGATCATGAATTTATTTTATGTCGGACGGATACGAATTCAGCAAAGTAACGGGGGTTGGATGGTCGCTGTACGATCACCACGGAGAGTAGTTTTCAGAAGACCATTAAGGCCGACCATGTAACCAGCTTAAATTATGCTCAATCGCGGCCGGATTGAATATGCCCGTTTTTGACAGCATACACATCTGGCATCAAAAAAGGTGGTAATGTAGCGATAAAAGAAGGTGGGAAGGGGCCAGTGAGTCGCTCGCGAACAGCTTAAACGGGAGCGGTTCACGATCCTAAAATACGACCGAATTCCACCGGTTCCAGTCAAAGGTTGTGAATTAGTGGATTCCAATCAGGTTAAGACGGGTGCTGAAATGTACTAACGACTGGCAATGAGTAAGTCCAATTCGTGTTTCAGTTTGGGGAGAATCTCGTTATAGCCATAGGCACCTAGAGCCTCGGTTCCTTTTTTCAAATTGACTACCTTCGGACCGCACCAAAGCCCAAGGTCAGCATCATCCGTTTCACCGGGGCCATTTACTCGACACCCCATCACCGCGATCGTAATTGCATGCTCTTTGGCGTACTCGGTCATTGACTTGACTTGTTCGGCGAGATCGACAAAGGCTTCATTTTCGACTCGCGAACAGCTGGGGCACGAAATGATGTTGAGAGAGTTTGAGTTAAAATCGACGACGCTCCTCACGCGTCCGGCGTAAATGTCGTCAATGATCCCCTGCCCCGCCGCGATCTCTTCCCCTTTGCGAACGTTGGGAACTGTTAAAGAGACGCGAACGGTGTCCCCAATTCCTTTTCCGATTAGTTGTTCAAAAGCGATCCGGGTTTTAATTACGCCATCGGGTGGGATGCCTGCCTCGGTCACCCCTAAGTGAATTGGGATTTCAGGACGCGATGCGGCAAATCGTTGGTTGACCTCAACGACCTTCGATGGATCGGAGTCTTTTAAGGAGACGCAGTAGCGAGTGAAGTCAAGCGAATCCAAAAATTCGCAATGTTCGAGTGCGCTTTCCAGCATCGGTGTAATTGAATCGGAGGGGTCATATTTTGATTTTTTTTCGGGATCCACTGATCCGCAGTTCACGCCAACACGCATCGCACAGTCGTGCTGCTTGGCGATGTCAGCGAGGAATCGAACTTTTTCCTGCCACGGTTTCTCAGTTTCGTGGTGATATAGATGGCCCGGGTTGTATCTGATTTTGTCCACATGAGGAGCGACAATTTCGGCAAGTCGGTAGTTTTCTTGGAGGTCGACCGAAAGGTTGGCGGTCGTTTGGGACCGAATTTCACCAAGTGCGGCAGCGTCTTTTTTACTATCGACGGCAATGCGAACAACATCGGCGCCGGCATCGTGCATCAACTGAACGAGTGCAACGGTGGCATCAACATCAGTCGTTTTGGTGGCCGTCATGGATTGCACCGCAATTCGGTTGCCATTCCCTATCACGATTGACCCGATTTTGACCGCACGCGTTTGATTTCGTTTGATGTCTACCACGAAAATGCCTTACTACGAAAAGTTTGCTAGGAGATGAAATTCGCTTAATTACGGATTTACCCCGAAGGAAGGTTGCCACTGTCGCTGGGAAAAAATGGAATCATGCGTTAATCTTAATTAAAAGAAGCCTTCGCCAAGCCAAACCGATGGCCGCTGTCATCCACACTACTAAGTTTAACCGAAATAACTTGTTTTGACTTCACCCTTTCCCCGTCTCAATATTGTTTTGCACCAACCGGAAATCCCTGGGAACACGGGAGCAGTCGGCCGTACTTGCGTTGGTATTAACGCGAAATTATGGCTCGTGCGCCCCTTAGGGTTTCGGGTAGATGAGAAAAGTCTCCGGAGAGCGGGGCTCGATTATTGGCAACACCTTGATTGGGAAGTTGCCGATCACTGGGACGATCTATTGGAACGCCTCGGCGAGACGAGGATTTGGTTTTTCTCGCGATTTGCCACGCAGAGTTACGCTGATGTTGACTATCAAGCGGGAGACACGCTGGTTTTTGGAAGCGAAACGTCTGGTTTGCCGGACAAATTGACCAAGGTTAATGCCGATCGTTTGCTTAGAATTAACACGACGGAACACATCCGTAGTTTGAATCTGGCAACGAGTGTTGGTGTGGCTGCGTTTGAGGCGGTACGACAGTTAAACGTTGGCGGTGTTTAACATCGGCGGAGTTTAACGTTGGCGACGATTTGACGCTGGCCAGTCTTACCTCGGATCGGGTGCTTACTGTGGATTGGCGATATTAGAATGGCTATCGATCGCGATCAATCTAACGGTTTTGCACTTTGTGATCAGAAGGAATTGGACCTAAATTTTTCGAATGGTTTATGGGTTCCAAGGAAATTTAAGAAAATTCGAAATTGGCCTCGACACTGGACTTCGTTTCGCTACTATATCGGTGCGGGGTGGAGCAGCCCGGTAGCTCGCGAGGCTCATAACCTCGAGGTCGCAGGTTCAAATCCTGTCCCCGCAACTTGTTTTTCCAGTCGCGAAACTGGAAGACCGCAGGGTTATAACTGACTCAACAAAAGGCCGATGTCAAACGACGCCGGCCTTTTTGCGTTTCTACGCCGAGTTTTGCGAGCTGTTTCTATTCGACCCGACTCTCGGACTCTCGCTCTCGTAAAGTCGCGCGATGATTCTTCACCACGACCGCTGGCCGTTCTCGGTCCCAAATTTGGCCAAACTCTCACCACTCTCTGACTCTCACACCGTTTGGGTTATCAGGGGTTGGGACCTCTCGACCGGTCGTTTTAGGCAGGGTTGCTTTCGGTAAGCGCTTTGCACGAAACCTGCCAGTTTTCAAACCGGGTTATGACGAGCAAGCGAGATTCCGGGCAATTCCTGAAAACTTCCGATTCCACGGCGAACTGGCATTTTGATTTCCAAGATGGCAAAATGGACGTGCTAACCGGAAAAGCGGCTGGTTTTGCCGGGCTCCGTAATCAATCTGAGAAATCGAACGTTTGCCGGGTCGAAATTGTCAGCCTTGATCCAGCCCACGAAAAGCAGATCGCAACTTGCTGGCACCTAGTGTGCGTTGCAACACCATGCGGAATTGCGTCCGCAAGTAGTGCAACAAGTCTCGTGGCCATGTACACATCGCGTGACGATTGAGGTTCACAACTGGCGATCCTGTCATGGTGTGCAGTGGAACCAAACTGGCGGTTTATCGCCCGCGCCGTCCCGCACGATCGAGCGGTATCTTCCCGCGTTCGAGCATTGCTATGATCAGCGTTTCCGCCAATCGCTACGGCCACTGACGTCCAATCATTGGTGACTTGGCTTGCCGCCTCCACTCACGCCGGGTCCCCAACCCGGCTCACAAACATGAAGGCTCGTCAGTTGATTCTGGCGGGCCTTTTGTTTTTCGGACAAGTATCGCGGGTTTTTCGCGTTTTGAGAAATTCATGGTTGCGTTGTTCGCGTGACTCGCCTGTTCAGAATCTGACCCGAAAAAGGCTCGGAACGACGTGACTCACCCTAAACGAGTCACTCGCGCTTTAACCCTTGAAAAAACGACATGTCTCATCACATCTGCGGGAGCGTTTGGTTTTCATCCAACTTCACGACTCAGCATTTCTTCCAGTTTGGACGCCTATCTGGCTGGTCAACCACTTGAAATGGTGTAGAAACCAAAGTGAGTACCGCGTCCATTGGCGTTAACCACTCGCCCACCACGCCGCCGAGAGTCCGAGACAAATTCCGAGTCTCGCCAGAGGTACTGACGCAAACACCCACGTTCCTAACGAGGGTGCTGCGTAGGACGCTTTACGAACTTGGCGAAGTCGTTAACAGCCAGGCTTACCAAGGTGACGTGGGGTATAGAGATACGAAAAACGACGTGCGACTCTCGATTTGGTGGTGAGAGTAAACCGCTGGAGCGGCGAGTGTAGTCCTGCCAACTTGTGCGTGTCGACGATTCGACTAGTCCACCCACGCAGTTGTAGTCGTGAAATGGTTCTCCGTGCGATTGCAGGATTCGTCTTGAGTTTCGACCAAGCGTGGACGGTCATCCATGCGAAAGCGATCGAGGCTGCCGCGATGGCGATCGATTCATCAAACCAGGTTGTCGCGTTGCTCACGGCGAGAGTCCCGGAATGGCTTGTGGCCATCAAGAGCAAATTCATGCCCAGTGTCGCCGCCCTGGCCTGCACCCATCGTTGGGGGTCGATGCAGGCGACAATCAAGGCAGCGGACAAGACCGCGGTATGATGACCCGTGAGTTCTGGATAGTTGAGATAGACAAAGGTCCAATTCCATAAAGAATAGCCGCAGATCCAAGCAAGTGGCGCATCGTAGCGTAGGGTTTGATGCCGACTGTCGCGATCAATGCGAGTGTGTCTCACAGACAACGGCACAGTAACGACCAAGAGCAGGCCTGCCAGAGCGTTGAGGTTGTGCGCGATCCCGCTGCCTTGGATGTCTAGAATTAACGCCTCGAGAATGTTTGCTAACAAGAGCCAGGCGATCGAGCGGCGTAGCCAGGGCTTGTCTCCCATCGCAGTAAACCTTAGCCAACCGCCCCAACAGACGCAAAACAAAATGCTATAAGTCTTGATCCAAGCGAATAAGTCGAAGCAATTGACTTTGAACCAGTAGGGCGTAATAGCTATCGGCACTAAAATAAAGAGCGTCCATAAAGCCGGCAGCCTGACGCGACACAACCACTCCTGAGCCCCGTAGTACACCAACGTCATCAAAACTACAACGAATAGCTGCCACATGATCGCGCTCCCCCCAGAGAACTTGCGGACTCAACGCTTCACAAGCGTTGGAATCTGACATGGTTCGTCCCGGTATTGAACAGGTAATTGCTTGAAAATGCGATGCAAACCGCGCCGCAACCTGTTAAACGCTTTCGAGCGGGAGAACCCAACCAAGAAATAAAAATTGTTTAGGGGGACCAAAACAGGGGTTTTCACTTGCCAAATCGATAGATTGCTGGGGACGAGTTTGCTCGCGAGCGAGTCGTCTCAACTTGATTCCCAAACCATGGGAGTCAAAGTTCCTATCGGCGGTAATCGCGGTCCCAGTTACAACTGACATGTCCCCCAAAGACGAGTCCACAACAGAACTTAGGATTTTGTTAGAATTTGGATTCATTAAGGGAGAAACGCAAGAGCAGTCACTGGCATGGATTACATGCATGGGTGAAAGGATTAAAGCATTCAATGAGATTTAAGCTAATCCAACTCGCTAATCCGTGTGTAATTTTCTGGATCATGGTGGTTGAGTTTTTAATTGCGTTGATTGCAATCCAGTCAAAAGATCTTGAATTGCACCCCAACAATCAAACTTTGCTAAGCGTTGAATTCGAAATAATTGAGAAATTTAAATCAGCGACTATTGTAGTTATCGCGGATTGCTGGCCATGTCAGGCGTCAACCTGGAGTCCGCGGGCGACAACCGACATGTCGTTCGCAGCAACGACGGCAAAACTGCACTTTGGATCGGTGCGATTGATGACCTTTGGGAACTTGGAAAACCCGTCGGAGCAGGCGGTCCATGGCTAAAGTCGGCAATCAAAGCTGATGAATACTCTGATCCCTACCTTATGACGGGCTATGACCAAAAGGTATTGGAAATAAGTAGCTCAGACGCAGCAACCATCAGCGCGGAGGTTGATGTGTCCGGACGGGGCGATTGGCACATCTACAAGACTTTTCGACTAGAACCAGAGCAACCCATCAAACATGAGTTTCCACGCGCCTTTCAGGCATACTGGATTCGTTTCAAGTCAGACACCGCCGCTGATGTTACCGCACAGTTGTTCTATCGCTAATACGGATACCTGATGAGAACATACGCCTGCAGCCAACAATGGCTGTAACCAGGCCAGGTGGGAGTTGAGTCAAGTCGATCGGGTTTGGTTCATCCAAGAAACTGTCGCCACCTTGAGCATAAATGCCCGTATTGTCAAATCGAGAAAACTCATCCCGTTTTTGAGCCAATTATCAATCCATCCTTTTCGGGAGCGAAAAACTGTCGAACTTTCGATTCACTTGCATCTGAAACTGGCCCCGGCGACAATCGGTTTTGAGCCCCACGGCACGAAGTCCCGTCGGGCGAGACATTGTCAAAACAATCACATGTCGTCCGCGCTAAAATGAAGAAAACTCAAACAACGTGGGACGAATGGCATCAGCGCCATCGGCGGTTTCCTGGCGTTGATTACTGCGTCGAACGGCTAAAGCATCGCAACACTAAAGGCGAACTTCTCAACTTGGTTATTAACGTGTTGGAGGCTAGCGCGGCGGAGTACGCGGAAGACTTGCTAGATGCTGCCGATAAGCCCGACAACGGTAACATTAGGCGGTTTTTGCTAATGGCAATTGAGAATGCTGCGCTCGAAGTCGCCGTTCCGTTTTGGGCACAGATTCTGAGTGGACCGGATGACGAGGAACGGATGTATGCGGAGCGTGCACTCGCGCTAATTGACACGAAAGACGCACGAAGATTCCTCTGGGAATCAAGGAGCCAGTAACGGGGACGGCGGACAACAAATCATGCCATGCACAAGGCCTTCGGCAAAACAATCATTCCAGATCCACACATGTTCGCTTCGTTCGGGGCGTTGTCGTGGATGACACCCGTTGTGTGGCAAACCCAGAATGAGTTCCGCCTTTCGTGACATCGAAGTTCCTACAGGTGGTTCACTTTCCGTTGCGTTGGGCGAACTCGCTTCGGACATCGTTGATCGCGTCATTCCGCTTCAATCTGATGCCCCGCGTCAGATGCACGAAATCCGCGTCGAACTTTGGCTCGACCAACAGACAGGGCAATCAGCACAAGTTGATCAACAGATATCGAAAAAAAATCATACTAAAGCTTCCACTAATTATTTCTTTGTCATCATGATAGTCAGGAACGGGTTTCATGATTTTAATTTTGTTATCGCGACGATTGACCATTCTGAATTTCAGTAAGTCTTGCTTCCGTCCGATCTACTCGCTATTGATATTTGCCTGATGGTTATTTCTTCTGATTCAATTCAGCGGGCAAGTCGAACAGCAATGCTGTAGCGTCCAATGGTGCGCATTTCCAATGTTTTTGGAACCACCCAGGCTCCAACGTTATTCTTCCCAGTCGTAATAAGCCCAGTCTCCTTGACTCCGTCGCTGCTTGCCTCCGGGAGCTTAATAGACCAACTTAACAAAGAGACCAGCCGAAGAAGTTAGTATTCGTTCTGAACTTATTCGTATTTCTTCTTAGTGTGTGCAGCGCCAGATCGCTTCTACAGATTTGTAGTCCAACTCTTATTTCGCTTTGTTGCTCATCAACGGCGCATCTCCACCCCGCTCCATCAACTTGGGGAAAACCTCTTCCCACCAGCTTTCGTAGGCTCCGGTCAACAGGGTGGTTCTCTCAGGCTGGCTCTCCGCGAGATTGTTTTGGCAAGCAGGATCTTTTTTGACGTTGTAGAGCTCCCAACCGTCCGTGTTTGCCCAGTGAAAATCTGTACTTTCTTTTGTTGAGGTATAAACCATGGATGTGACTCTTCCTTTTTTCATGGCACGGGCCCTGACACAGACCCCTTCGCTGCAGGAGCATGAAGGGTCGATGCGGATGGCCAGAAAATCTCTCTGGTGAACTGCGGCTTGGATGTATTTGTGCTGCTCAGCAAAACCGCTTTCCCAACGGGCGGCATGTTTGAAAAGCAGCCGGTCACGTGGGAATTTCCCGTCGGGTGATTTAAGGAGGCTAAGAAGACTATGTCCGTCCATTTCATCCGCGACTTCCTTCGGGAACTCTAAACCTCCAATTTCGGCCAATGTCGGGGCGACATCAACATATCCGGTGAGAGCTTCCTCAGTGCGCGGCGTTAAGGTGCCCGGCCAGCGCCAGTAGGAAAAAGCTCGAGTGCCGCCCGGCCAAACTGAGGCTTTGCTTCCGCGCATTCCCGCATTATAGAGCTCTACCCCGGCCGTGCCGCCATTGTCGTTCATGAGGATGACCAGGGTATCCTCATCCACGTTCAGTTCCTTGAGTTTGGCCATGATGCGGCCGACGTTGTCGTCGATGTTGTCCACCATCGCGCAGTAGCGCGCCTCCTCGTCCGTCATCTTCCCCTCGAAGCGTTTTAGGTACTTTTCGGGAGCCATGACAGGCGCATGTGGGGTGACAGTCCAGAGGAAGTAGCAGAATGGCTTTCCGCTACCCTTGGTGACATGGTTCTCCATGGTTTTCAAAAGCTCATCCGTGACGATGTCGGGTGAAAACCCTTTGACAGTATCCCCTTGAGGGTTTCCGTTGATGACAATCTTTGGATCCCAATAAAAATTGGTCTCTCGCGGGGGGGCTGACCTAGTCTGGAGATAATGGTCAAACCCTCTTTTGTTAGGAGAAGGTCCGCCCAGATGCCATTTGTTGAACAGGGCCGTGGCGTAGCCTTGCATTTTCAAGTATTCGGCAATGGTCTTCCGGTCATGGCTCAATTGTTGTCTCAGGCCAGCTTTAGTATGGGTGACGCCAGATTTAAATTCATGCATCCCTGTCAACAGTCCTGCGCGGGAAGGAGAGCAGCTTGGAGCGACGTGAAAGTTCTCCAGCCGAACCGATTCCCTACAGATCTTATCCATATGCGGCGTCTTAACGAAAGGATGCCCATTGCAGCTCAAGTCTGCGTAGCCTTGGTCGTCGGTCAGAATGAAAAGAATGTTGGGCTTAGAAATTTCTTCGCCCCCACCCCTTCCGTTTGCAATGACTGGAGCACCGATGGCTGAAGTGATGATTAGAATCAACAGGCTTAGTAGTCGAATGGCGATCATGTTATGTCTTTCGTTACATCGAACTTGCGGGATCAATTTCCCACGCAGTGGAGACTGGTTTTTTTTGCGGAGACGGCTGGTTTGCAGAGAATCGCGTTATCAATTTGTTTTTTTTGAGCTCTGCGCTTTGGAAAAATTTACCAAAGTTCAAAGTCATGAAATAATATAACCTATAGGCGCAAAATTGCGTTGTGTTGCTAGATCGTTTCCACTTTCTTTTTGTTGGCCTTACCAAAGGAGCTACTTGTCTCGGCAGAGAGTTCAGACGATCCTTAGAAAGCGTTTGACCTAACGCAATTTCACACCCATTTTTCGTATCGCGCAACCTCGGGCTAACCTATGGAGCCAATGCGAAGGGACGGGGGTTGTGGTTAGGATTCTTGGTAGTCGGGGGCAAAGAGCATTCTCGCATCGTCTGTCGACCAATCAACCGCGCCCCGTTTGTGTGCATTGGGTGAAAATCCCTGAGGATAAAGTATAAAGAAAACCGCAGTACGCAGTGTTTTTCCAAAGAATTCAGCGCGAGCCCATGCAGGATATCCTGGCTGAACGTGTTTGGTTTAGTGGAATGCTTGCTCCATCCAGCAAGGTCTTCGAAGCGTTTTATCTTGACTCTTTTCTGCCTTTCGGGGCACCCAGGAAGACACGAACCGCCGTCAAGTATTTAGAAAAGTATTTGCTAGTATGAGCTGGAAGAACCGAATCGCTGTGGTCGCGTAGACGATGGAATACTAGAAGGATAACCACTATGCAGAAATTTTTAATCATACTCTCGCTTCTAACTCTATCAATCAATTCAACCGCTCAGGAAACGCAGAAGAATGCACAGGCTCCCGATGGAGGAGAGGCGCACATATACAAGATCGTTGGGAAGGTTAAGCTTCCTCTGTACGTCTTCAATCCAAAGAATCATAAAAATAAGGAAAAGATACCAGCCGCGGTGTTCTTTCACGGTGGTAGTTGGAACGGGGGAAGCCCTGCTAAATTCGAACCTCACTGCAAGTACCTCGCAGAACGCGGCATGGTTGCAATCACTGTAGAGTATCGAGTAAAAACCCGCCAAAACGCCAAGATTGAGGATTGCATCGAGGATGCAAAATCAGCAATGCGTTGGGTTCGAGCAAATGCTGGTAAGCTGGGCATTGACCCAAATCGTATTGCTTCGGGTGGTGGTTCTGCCGGAGGGCATCTTGCAGCGTGTGTAGCAGTCATTGACGGTTGCAATGCCAAATTAGATAACTTCAAGGTCAGCCCCAAACCAAATGCGATGGTTCTGTTCAACCCCGCATTGGCTATCGCAAAAAGTAAACATTTCTCTGAAGCGATTAACAGACGTTTGGGCAGAAGTAAAAAACTAAGCGATCGATCACACGGACCATTGGAGGAAATCTCACCACTAAATTTTGCGGAACGGAAACAGCCCCCTTGTATCATGTTTTTTGGTACTGCAGATAACCTGAAAGCTGGGGCAGATATTTATGTTGATGTATCAACTAAAGCCGGCAACGACTGCAAAATGGTATCTTATCCAGGTCAGAAGCATGGCTTCTTCGGCTATGATCAATCTGGTGGGAAATACTTCAAGCTGACTGTACAAGAGATGGATAAGTTCCTCGTCAAACTTGGTTGGCTTGAGAATTCATGACCTAAATCCGTTTGTCAATCAAGTGGTAGAAGGCATCTGGTGTTCAAGTGGCGGTTAGGATGTCTGGACGGCATCTTCCCGGCGACCTGCCGAAGTTTTTTGAACAGATGCGAGAGGGATGAGACGCTCCCATAGCTGACGGTTTGGGCGACAGCGGCAATGGTCATGTCTGTTTCGACAAGCAGAATGTGAACACGTCTCATAAGTTCCCGCACAACAATCTCGATGGGTGTGAGTCCGTACTCAGCAGATAACTGATGGATGAGGGAGCGCGTATTTGCGTTGGTTTGAGTTGGTAGTAAACTAACAATCACACGCAGAAAGAAAAGTTGAAAGCTGATTCTGAGGATATTTTGATCACCGAGTCACCACCACACACAAGAAGGCCCGCTACGACTCATCGAAAAGCATCAGATTTCCTTCCGGCGGTGCAACAATCATGATCGCGACGACGCAGATTATTCGGTCCATGCCAAGATAACTATCACCGCCATTGTTGCCTTTCCCTCCGATGTAGTTAATTTTTCCCCGGTGGTCCTGCATTAATGCCAGGTACCAGCGCCATTCTTTAAGGAATCTTTGATAGGCCGCCTTGTCGTGTCGCCACAATGCCGCCGGCGCTAACATCATTCCCAGGGTACCTACGGCATGAGCTTCCCGCGTTCGAGCACGATGCTCGTCGAGGTATTTAGAAAACGTCTCGAACAATTCCGGCTCCCGGCCTGCGATATCCATGCCCAACGCCATCGAAGCTGTGCGTAACGACGCGTCCGCTGTTCCCGTTTTCCAGACACTCCAATATCGAATTCCACCGTCGGGATCGACGGACTTTTTGATCTGGTCAAGACTGAGTTCCCAGCTCGTTTGATCAATCGGGACGCCAGCTTTCGCACCCATCGCCCAAGCCAAGTGGGACAGCGTGTTGATTACGTTGAAGCCTTTGCCGCCGTACCCTGTCGACACGTCATGCCCAAACAGCCCGTTCTCGTTCATTCGCTGTTGCAACGTTTTGCAAATGACCTCAAGCGTTTGTTTGTCGTCGCGTCCCGGTTTTCCGTCGCACATTTCGACCAACGCAACCGCCGTCCCAGTCAAGGCCCAATTGCCAAGCGAAGCGGGGCCCTGTTTCATCGGATCGTCCGGTACCCAACATCGACCATTGGGGCCCCGCAACCAGACTCGGCACTTGTTGAGCAATTCTTTGTCCTTCGAGTCGTTCAATGCCTTGAGCGCTACGACCACCCAAGCTGTCAGCACGCGATCCCCCGTCAAGCCCCAGGCCGGCGCATCCCAATAGCTTCCCTTAACGCATGTTTTTCTCAGTTGTTTTGCTGCTCGATCCATCAACAACATGCGACCCTTTTTTTGCAAAACGCTGGGTCGATACGGAAGCGCACAAGCGATCCTTATCGTGTCGTTTTCTCGATCTTTTTCTTTTGACCTTAGTAGATTCAACACCAGCTTTCTTTTGTTCGGATCGATAATGGCCGCAACCGTATCCAACGCTTCTCCTAGCGTCCTCTGGGGGCCATTTCCCCCGTCATTAATGTTGCTCGAATGTTTCCCAAACGGTTGGTCGCCTATACCTGTGATTCTGTCGCCAACGGAAACCCCAGCCAATTCGGCCGGCGAATCCTCACTGACCGAAGTGATTTCGATATCGGATTGCCCCGCGACAACTTTACCCGTCGCGCCGAGGATTCCCAGTGGAAATTGTTCCGCGTAGCAATTGGATGAGAAGAGAAGAAACCATGTCAGGAAAATCTGCCAAAGCTTGGGTTTAATTAGAAAGTAACCACTTTCATTGTTCATCGCGGGGATCCAGTTGTTGGAAATCGAATTGTTAACGGAGCCAGCGCCTTCTTTATAACGTAAATTGAATTTCGAATCGCCTCTGCCATCATCGCCACATAGGTCTTTTTCTAGTGATCTAAGCTACATCTCAAACGCTGGAAGCTGGCGGAAAACTGTATTTACAGCCTGCTTTTTTTTCTCGACGGCTTTACAACGTTTGCGTTATCTGCGATCGATGTAAGCGTATAAAAGTGTCACCTTGATCCGCACCTTTCCCTACCATGGAACCTCAATGAAAAGTATTGCTAAAACGCTTGTGTTGTGGCTGATCGTGGGTCTGTGTTCCCAGTCCCTATTCGCGAATGAATCACCCAATGTGCTGTTCATCGCTGTGGATGACTTGCGTGATTGGGTCGGCCATCTGGATGGCCATCCGCAAGCAAAGACGCCGAATATTGATCGTCTTGCCAAGCGTGGTGTTTCCTTCGGGAACGCGCACTGTGCGGCCCCCTTGTGCAACCCCTCCCGTATCAGTTTGCTGACAGGAATTGCTCCAGCAAACTCGGGGGTTTATGGGAATGGTGAGAAGTTGCGCGCCAAACTTCCGGACGCGATCACGCTGATGCAACACTTTCGTGCATCCGGTTATGTCGTGTGCGGGAGTGGGAAGATATTCCATGGGACAAATCCCTATGATAAGGAATCATGGGACAATTATTTCGTCCCGAGACGAACGAAAGGCGGTGCTGGTCAGCAACGTGATATGCATCTACCCAAGAACGCTTGGACACCTTGGGGAACAGTCGACCTGAAAGATGAAGAGATGTTCGATGGCAGGGTTGCCAGCTGGGCAGTGTCAGAATTGGACAAGCCAAGCAGCGAACCTTTCTTTCTGGCGTGCGGATTCACTAAGCCTCATTTGCCGTGGGTCGTTCCCCGCAAGTATTTTGATCTGTATCCGCTGGAGAGTATCGCACTTCCTCCCAGTGTGGTTGGTGATCTGTCAGATGTTCCGGCGTTTGGAAAACGGCTTGCCCGTGAGGTTTACGATCCTTCCGGCGAAAAGAACTTTGCGACACCTGGGGGAGATCATGCTAATGTCGTTTCGAACGGGCAATGGCCTACTGCTGTCCAGGCGTATTTAGCGACGATTAGCTTTGTTGATGCCCAGATTGGGCGCGTCCTAGATGCCTTGAATGACAGTCCGCATGCGAACAACACCATCGTTGTACTGTGGGGAGATCACGGATGGCATCTGGGTGAGAAGGAGCATTGGAGAAAACATGCGCTGTGGAATGTTTCAACGCGAACTCCGCTCATCTTTGCAGGGCCATTTGGGTCCGAAACAACCGCTGGCGTAGCGGAAAATCAAGTTTGTGAACGCCCCGTGAGCCTGATCGATATTTACCCCACGCTGATCGATCTCTGTGGCTTACCTCCGCGTGATGGACTGGATGGTCGCAGTCTGCAAAGCCTTTTGAAAAATCCTGGGCAAACATGGGATCATCCCGTCGTGACGACCTTTGGATTCAATAATCATGCGATTCAGACCGCCCGTTGGCGATACATCCGCTATGCAGATGGCGGAGAAGAATTGTATGACCACGCCCGTGATCCTAACGAGTGGAAAAATCTGGCCTCACACCGACAATACCAAGCTACAATCCTTGATTTGAAGCCCCATCTGCCCAAGAGAAATAAGCGATGAAAAACAGGCGACACTGGAAGATGCTTTTATTGATAGGGATTTTGATCCACAGCGAACCTGCTTTTTGGCCGCACTTTGAGCGATTGTCAAACATTCAGCTTCAATCTTCGCCGACTGATTTGGCCCGAGACGCTCGTGCGGACAGTTTTGGAAATAGCAGCGCGGAGCCTGGGGTGTTTTTTTGGGATGCCTCGCCCCCAGCTTGGCCAAGCTTCAAGTATCTAAAAGGGGAGATCGTAGGAGATCTGACGAAGACCCGAACAATGGCGTTAGATAATAAAGGAGTCATCCACTCCTTGGGTTATAAGTCGGACATGCATATTAAGACAGATGTTCGTGAAGACTCTATAGCAAGGAGCGCTCAAGGGTACAAAGGCTTTATTGGGAATGTAGTATCTTCTGATGGATACACTTATTTTTTACCAGCCTACTCAAGCTCTATGGGTAAATTAAAAAGGTCAACGGGAGAAATTACCTTGGGTAAAACATTTCCGAGTTGCCCACAAGTTAGGTCTGGGGCAGAGGGCGCAAACGGCATCATTTATATGCCAACGTATACTAAGACTTTAAAAATTTATACTTTAAATACTAAGACAGGGCAGACTGGATCATTCACTCCTCCTCAGCCGGGCTCCTTTGGTCATGTATGGGGGGCAGCAGCAGATCCAGATGGAAATGTTTACATGCCTCCTGCTCTAGGGAACAAAATTCTTAAGATAGATAAAAACGGAACTAGCTTTTTATTAAAGGGAAAGCCTGTAACATCAGGCACCTCTGGTCTTAATGTAAAGTACGTTGGGGCTACCTATGTCGGAAGTGTAAATAAAGTATTCTGTTTACCCAGGACTGGTAAAAAGATTTTAATTATTAATTGTGCTGACGATAGCTACGAAGAGATTGACCTGCCGGCTGATTACTTAAAGGTAGCTAATAAAAACAAAAACTTTCATGGGTTCTTAGCTCCTGATGGGTGGCTTTACAGTGCGTTTTGGGGAGATACTAAATGCTTTAGAGTTAACCCGCTTACTCAAGAGATCCAATGGAAGGATTATGAGCATGAGTTTATGGACGGTCATCCAACAGTGAAAGAAGGTTCTGGTATTATGAGTCGTGGTACAGGCTATTCTACTTGTGCTTTAACAAATGGTAATGATGTTTACCTTGGTTTAGCAGGGACTTCTAGAGCTATCAAGCTTGAGTTTGAAAAGTGAAATGTAATAAGCAGGTCCACTTAATTGTAAAAAATAGAGGGTTTGTTTATGAGCCTATAGCGAACATACCAGAGGAAAGCTTCAGCACGACGAGCGCAACCCGCAGCAGAGCAATTAATTACCGATAGGGATTTTGATCCACTGCGAACCTGCCGTTTGGCCGTACTTTGAGTGGCTGTCGAACATTCAGCCTCAATTTTCGCCGACTGATTCGGCCCGAGACGCTCGTGCGAATCCATTTGTTGTAGCGGGGAACCAATGGCCCATGGGGTCAAATAACTCAAACGAGCATGTTGAGCGATGAAGAACGATCTCGGCCATCCTTTTGAAAACGAAAATTCGGTGGAGATAGCTTCGGTGGTTCGCCCAAGGCGGTCAAATCCGAGGACAAATTCAGCATCGGCGCAGCGGCTACCGGCCTATCATCTTGAGTTAGCGGTTTGAAAGGGAAACGGTTTTGCGGAAATTCTGCCGCTCGCCGATAGGATCGAGTTAACCACCGACTCGTTCGTTGAATTCGATATTGGAGTTCATCGCCGGCGGTTCTTTCAACGGTGCAATCAACTCGTTGTCCAACCCCTGATGCGGTCGCTCAGCGTGATAGTTATCAAGACATTGGTTAACTCCATTGCGCATCGCTTTTTCGTCGAATAGAATCCATCGATCCCGACCGCCGAGACCAGCAATTCCAACCTTCACGGTCTCGCTCGGCGGCGGCGATCCGTCCAAGCCGAGAGCGCTCGCTGGGACCACCTAAGGTGCGGCAACAGCAGTTGCACCTGCGCCAAGGATTTCACGTCGAGTCCATTTTTGTTTTGAGATAGATATTTCCTTTTTAATCGCGGCTACGCCGCTCGACGGACTAAAATCCCTATTAGCGGTTTCAACACCTTTGAGCAGTCCATGTCGAATCCAATGGGCGAAAAGGAAAAAGAAAATATAAGCATTTTCAATCATCGAGCGGATGTTTTTTTGGGGGCGTGGGCGGTTTTACCTTCCTGGGTGCTTGGTTGCGGTTGGCCAAACTTCCAAACAAAGCCAAAATCCCAATTGCTTCAACCAAACCTTTTCCAATTTCAGTAAGTTGATAAATCGGGAGCCACGGGATCGTTTCGTTAAACCGCGAAAACGAACTCATCTGCCCTGCTCCGCCAACAGCCCAAACCAAAGCCGAAAGACCCGAGCCCAATAAAAATTGAATAATAAAAAGCGCAATTGACATTCTAAATAAGAATTTATTTGAAATGCGTTCAGGTTTGAAAACCAAAATCAAAATTAATGCCAAAAACCAAAAACTGATAACTCCAGCAAACTGGCCTTGGAACGGATTCATATTCATCGCTTTCTTCTCACTGGTTACGCTTACTCTTGTTGGCCGAGCCGTCCACGCGAAGCTCCACCGTCTTACCGGGCTGCAAACGCACGACCGGCACGACGATTTATTATAACCAAAGCGTCTTCCTTGCTGTCAACGTTCATAACAGCGAATTTCAACCGGTAGGTGGCCTGACAGCACCCAAATCTTCGAATCCTTTAAAGATTGGTAAGCTCGATAGCGATTTGAAATTCGCTATCCAACTTGAACCAGTCGGTTGCCACAGGACAAACGAAGCGGCGAAAATTGAGGCTGAATGTTTGACAACCGCTCAAAGTACGGCCAAACGGCAGGTCGGCAGTGGATCAAAATCCCTATCAGTCGATGTGAGGAGGTAGCGTCCTGCTGCTTTTACTTTCAGCAACTCGTCTGATTTGATCCGCATGGTTCCTTCGGCGACCGATTCTTGTGACCGCTTGAGAGTGTTTGAGGGGGATGCGATGTTCCCGTCATAGCCACAGATGCGTATTTTAGATCCTCACGGTCGTTTAAAACCAAGTTAAGTCATCGAGTGCACTTTTTTCCAGTTTAGGTCATTAGGAAAGATATTATGGGAGCGATATTCCGGTTGCCATGTTTGGGCTCACTGCTTTTCTGCATAACATTTGGTCTAGTTGGCTGCCCACCATCCGAGGTGACGGACAATGGAATTTAGAAATCGAATGTCGAACAGGGTTCTCATTCGGAAAACAAAATTGAACAGCCTTCTCAATTCAATAGTCTTGCACCCATGCGACTTACTTTGGTGTGCTTGGATTCCAATAATACGATTCTCGATGCGGTCGTCGTTGCCCAACCGCGAGATCGAGAGGTAGCGGTCATCTCGAAGCCCGCCCACGCGCGAACCGGAGTCACGCCGCGAGTGAAGGCCGCCAGCGATGATCGGATGATCAGGTTGCGAACAGAAACGGGGAGCGTTGCATATTCCAGTTTAGCTATTAAAACCGCATTCGAACTGAACAGAGTCGGCTGCTTGCATCAACTTTTACATCAGGTTGTTTTGGGTGACTTTTGGAGAGGCGGCAGACGGAGAGGCGGCAGACAGAATGGGCGTGTTCTCTGGTGATGAGTTTTGCTGTTCCATTCGGGCTGGAATCGCATCCATTGTGGGGTTCGTGTTTAAATTTGCCGGCGAATTGTTATGTCGCAACATCAAAAATCTTCGTCAAATAAAAACAGACTTAAGTGTGTTTTCAATTTAATACCGGCGATTGGCTTTGATGGCTCATTGCGGTCTGATATCCTACTGTTCCGCTTTCACCAGCTAATGCCGGTTTCAAAAATATTTTTAGGAGTTAAATGATGCAACAACTAGATCCAACCAGTTTGCCGGGAATGAACCAAATGCCTCAAGACATGAGTAATATAGACCAGATGGATCCAGAATTAGCTGGGGCAGTTGTTGCTGGCTTTTTAGCATTCCTTTGTGTGATATTAACAGTCGTTTTTGTGGTCAATGTGATCGTATGCTTCTTGATGTACAAACCACTTTCGAAACTTCCAGAAAGCTACCGCCCGTTTAGTCCGGGGCTCGTATTTTTAATGCTAATACCCATCGCGAACTTTATCATGCCGTTCTTGATTTCTATTTCATTCACCAATGGATTCAAGAATTACTTTGGGTCCGTTGGCGATCAATCCAATGGAGATTGCGGAAAAACCATTGGTCTCGTGTGGGCCATCGCTTCAGTCTGTTCAGTGATTCCAATCGTTAATTATCTTGCTGGTCCTGTTGGGCTGATTTGCATGATCATTTTTATCGTGAAGTTGTGGTCGATGGGCAATAAAGTTGGCGTTGCAAAGTAGCTTAAAATAATTTTCTAAGGCTCAACCAAGAATTCCTACTGCTGCCACAATTCGTGGTGCGTTGGAACTTGTTACAATTCGAGGCATAAACGGTGTTATCTTTGGATAGCGCCGTTTCTCTTTTCAATCGGCTTTTCGCTCATCGGTAACTTCTTTCCTGCAATTGAATTCCCTCTAAGGCGTGCCAGCAATCTCCCCGAAGACCGTATCACAGCAGTAGGTGCAGGTTCAATCTTGGCTGGCCCAAAATATGCGAATTCAAATTTGCATACTGCCCACATGGTTCAAAATAACCTGTCTCTAATGCAGTCCATTCGGTTGTCTGTTTGCCTAGTGGCTGTCTCATACCTCAGGCTGTCTTCGTGTTTTTTTGAAAAATTGGTTGTAGGGGTACATTGCACGCCTTTGTACGTGCTTTTCATCAGCTCTTGAAGTTTCTCCTATCTTGGGGGTTTAACGACTTCAAAAGTGTGCCTGGCAAAATATTGCCGCCCAACGTTCCGAGTTCGCCGTCAAAAATTCTCTGCTTTTTTAACTTATTAGGGATTCAAATAAAATTCGTTGAGACAGTTAACGATCAAACGGGCATGAACTAAATAGAAGGATTGTTACGTTGTGTGACATGCATCCAAGCCCCATCAAATCGGAGTATTTAGTTGTTACAAATTTTTATTCTTTAAAGTTGTTGTTGATCAGCGGAGTGTTTTTCTCCCTACTGACGAACGCTGTCGTTGCACAGCAGTTCACGCCACGAAAAATCGATTGGTCGGAATTCAAGTCCTGCGAGGCACCAGCCAAAGATGCCGAGCTTGGTGCCGTGTATCTGATCAAAGTCAAAGCAAGTGCGGCTGACAATGCGAGACAAAACGGAGGCATGTACGCTACGGTGGATCAAGATGGAAAAGCCAATAGCACGCGGATCTACCAATTGGAAAAACAACCTGACGTCGTAGAGGGGGGGAGACATCAGCAGTGGCTTCTCTTCAGGTCACCTGATGCTCCAGTGACCTTTAGTGGTAAACCTCACTATTCTTACTATATCGTAGGTAGATGCTCCGGCCTCTTAGCGACTGTTCAAAACGCGAGTAAGGGAGTTATAGACATCTATCTATGGGAAAAAGATCTGGCAGAGAACGGCAACCATCAGAAATTTTTCTTTGTAGAGGATGAGCAGAATCCCGGCAGTTACACAATTCGGGGCAGGATCAACACCGAGGCCTTTTGGACACGGGATCAAGACGGATTCGGAAACTATGGAAACATCGTGCAGGGTAATGTATCAAGCAGCCGATGGGAGTTTTTCAAAACGACAGAATGTAACTTCAAAGCCGCTCCAGAGCCGACTCCAGAGACGAAAATACGCCAACTTGGCACGCTCAGTCGTAATCTGCCGACGATTGGGTGGAAAACGGCAACCCTATCTTCCCGGAACCCAAAGAGGCTTTTCATAAGGAGTTTCGCTATATCAATTCAGCATTGGTAAGGGACCTAGGAATGTCGCCTGCAGACAGAATGGCGTATTCCCCGCACTACCGCATCGTGAAGGAGGCATATTATGTCCCTGTGGGATCGATTGACAATACAGACTCAGACGGAAAGTCGGAAGCTCTACTCTCAATCGAGTGGCAAGAAGGCTTCTCGCAGACTGAAATGAATTCCTTTACCCATTCTTTCAGTTTCACATTCGGTACCGGAGAAAAGTCTTTAATTAACTTGCAGGCCACCTATGGTTTTGCCTTCACTAAAGAAGAATCAGAGACGCTTTCAATAGGAAAAAACGTTACTCAGACCATAAACATTGCGCCTGGCAGTGCTGGAGCAGTCTATGCAATCGAGTACCGCTACAGAATTGAGCGATTAGATGGACAGAAGATCCACGAATGGAAGGCTGGTGACAAGAAAACTCACTTCAAGGTTGTTACAAGCCAAAAGCCTATAGGGTAAAGACAAATGAAAGGTGTCAGGAGCCTCTTTGTTTAATTCATTTGCTGGAAGGTACAATGGACAAGCACGAGAAAAGGGAAGACGCTCTCCAAGTTGACATTCTTTAACACAGGCCTGAGGAAGATCAGCAACGGTTCCACCAAGCCGCAAAGAAGCCGGGACTTGAGCTGATCTAACACCAAGACGAGAACCAAAGAGTTCTCCCTAAATCGCCAATTAGGCTCCTGACCCTTTTTTCGGGGTCTCCTGCGCACGCAATCGGGGGAATTTACGTGCAGACATCTTCATGAAAGAAGTCGTCTTCGTCGCCCAGAAGGAAATTCTGTCTGAAGGTTTGACAACCGCTTATCGTGTAGCCAAACTGCAGGTCAGCAGTGAAGCAAGATCCCGATCAGTGGGTTGTAGAGTCTCCATTGAGTCCCCTTCTTAAAAACTTGAATTTGCGGCGGCAGCGGCGATGATTGAATACGACAACAAAGTTTGGTTCCGACACATTCTTAACTTTCACAAAACGGATACCTTTCGGATCCTTTTGAAAGAGATGGTGATTGTTTCTCTCTACACGGCGATCGTTGCTGCGATTGAAATTCACTTTCTGCGTGAAATGCGTGTGAATGAGTCGGGTGAATCTCTTGTAAAAGTACTGAAAAACACGACGGTCATGCATTCGATCCTCGGTTTTGTGCTTTCACTGCTGGTCGTCTTTCGAACCAATACGGCTTACGATCGGTGGTGGGAAGGCAGAAAGTTGTGGGGTGCTTTAGTCAACAACACGCGGAACCTGTCGGTGAAGATCAACACGCTTCTCCCAGAGGGTTGCCAATTGGAAAAAGATTATTTCCGTATCATGATTGGCAATTTCCCGACCGCTCTCAAAGAGCATCTTTTCGACGTTATTAAACTGAATGAAATCGAAGAAGTCAGAGGAGTCGAGCCGAGTTTATTTTCGGATGGTCGCCAGCACGTTCCGAACTTGATGATTCAAGCGATGTATCGCAAGGCAAAATCTCTGATGGATGCAGGTCATTTGAGCGGTGAGGAATTGATTGTGATCGATAAGGAGTTGAAGTCGTTCTTTGACATCATGGGCGCTTGCGAGAGAATCAAGAATACACCCATTCCTTTCTCCTACAGCATTTTTTTGAAGAAGTTCATTTTCTTTTACATCATTACCCTGCCGATTGGATTCGTGGCCTATTTCGAATACTGGGCGATTCCGATCTCCGTTTTTGTCTTTTACGTATTGGTTTCGTTAGAAATCATTGCCGAAGAAATCGAGATGCCATTTGGACGGGATGCCAACGATCTGCCAACGCAAAATCTTTCCGATATGATTCGCGGCAACGTCAATGAAATCTTCTCGGCGTAATTTAAGAAGACTATCCGCAACGATAGGCTATTTCGGAAACTGATCCATTAGATCTAGACGTGAGTCGAATTCGATCTGCTGAAAACCTCCAGGAGTGAATCAAAATACCTATCAGTCGATAGCCTCCCACTTAACAGGAATGAATTCATGAAATCGCTGAATCTATCAAGATGCTGCCTGTTCCTTGCCGTAGTTCCGTTTCTCTCCGCCGCTGCCACTACCCGTGCCAAGGCCCAGGCTCCCTTGAAGCACCCTAACCTAGTCATTTTTGTTGCTGATGATCTCGGCTGGAACGATGTCGGTTATCATGGGAGCGAGATCCGAACCCCGAATATCGACCAACTCACGCAGCAGGGAATCGAGTTGGATCGATTCTACGTTTACCCATTTTGCAGTCCGACACGAACCGCGTTGCTCACCGGCCGTTCCCCTTACTCGTTGGGGATCACAAGGCCAATCGGTGGCAGTGCCGTGCTGCCCTTGGATGAACACTTGTTGCCACAAACACTCAAGGCGGCTGGCTACCAGACCCTGATGACTGGAAAATGGCATCTGGGCAACGCCAATGAAGCTGCCCTGCCCCATAAGCGTGGCTTTGACAGTTTCTACGGTCACACCGGTGGCTCCATCGACTACTACTCGCACCAGCGGGGGGGAGGCAAGCGACGACGTCCGGGGCGATCCCAGGCCGGAAACACGTCTCCGCCGGATTGGCAACGCAACGGCAAGACTCTTACTGAGGAAGGCTATTCCACGCAGCTCATTGGTAAAGAAGCTATCCGCCTTTTGCAAGAACGCGACAAAAATCAACCCACCTTTCTCTATGTCACTTTTAACGCGCCTCACACCCCGCTGCAGGCTCCTCAGGAGTTCATCGATCGATACTCAACTCTGGAAGATCAAAACCGGCGCGTCTATGCGGCTATGGTGGATGCCATGGACGAGGAAATTGGCAAAATCCTGAAAGTCATCGACGAAGAAAAAATGCGCGAGAATACGATCGTTTTGTTCATGAGCGACAACGGCGGCGCGGCCCGGGGCGGAGCCAGCAATGAACCGCTTACCAATGGAAAGGGGAGTGTTTACGAAGGCGGTATTCGGGTTCCCGCAGTCATTCGTTGGCCCGGTGTTCTGCCGACCGGTCAAAAATCGGCCCAGCTGATCACGGCTCACGATCTCTTTCCCACACTGGTCAAGGCTCTGCAGGTAAAACCCCGTAACTCCAAACCTTTCTATGGAGAGGATCTTTGGGAGGGTCTGGTCTCTGGAAAGATTGTCCCGCATCGAGATGTCATTATCGGCTCTAGGTCTATCGCCATCTTTCACAAACAATGGAAAATGATCCAAACGGAGCGTGTCAACGGTGGACCCCCTTTCCGGGAGCTTTACCTGATCACGGCGGATGCCAAGGAGGAGTTAGATCTGGCCAGCGTCTATCCCGATCTCACCGAAGAGCTCGGCTCCATTATCGCCCGGTTTCCCAAGGGAGCGGGGCTTGCAAACGAAGGGGGGAACCGAGGGGGCCGGAGGTAAAGCCCCTGTTACGTCTGAGCTTGTCATTGCGTAGGCCGTTAACGGTTATCGGTTGGTGCACAGATTTCAAAGCCAGGACCGCTGTTGGCGGCTGGTTTTTATTAAGAACCGTTCTGCTCGGATTCCGAAGCATCGGCTCTAAACACACTGGTTCAATGACTTGAAAGCCAGGATTCTTAGTTGTTGTTTTTATAGAAACTGGGCTTTTGTCGCGGCGAAAGCGAAAAACGTTTCAGAAGTCTAGTCCCGCTCTCTCGTGGTATCCGGGTCCCTTGGGAAATGCTAATCGGATGCTTCCAGTCTTACCTTCGCGCGTTAACAGGATACGTGGGATTCACGGAAATCCTCTTTAATCAGCGAAATGACAAAACAAACCCGTCGCAACTACCGTTGTTTCGGAGGCAGCGGTTACGAGTTTTCCTCTTATTGCTTAAATAAAACAAGCAGTAGTTTGGCTTCGTCCGACGAGTTGAAGGAGAGTCACAGTCCACGCAATAATCATTCGGCAACTATGATGACCACTTGGTTTGGATGCGATGCCAAATACAGTCCTCCACCTAGAATTCTAACCACTCCTCCCCGTGCTTTCGGATTGGTTCCATAGGTTAGCCCGCTGTTGCGCGAAACGGAAAATGGGTGTGAAGGTAGTGGAGTTGGTAACTGAGGCCGCAGGGACGTCCCAAGAAGTTCACGCCAACTACCAAATTGGCTCCTGACACTGTTTCTTGATTCATCCAACGGTGACGCGCGTGAACTGGAACCTCGTTACTTTCGTAAAATCGACGCCTTGAGTTGTTCGAATTCTTGATCATTGGCCACCGTTTTAATTTTCTTGCCTGTGATGACCTCATGAAACAGGGCCTTGTCACCTTGTATTATCTTGTGGTCGCCTTTGAGGGTCTTGTTGCCTGTCCATTTGAAGGAGAGTTCGACCGTTGCACCCACAGGCTCTGGGAGAGATTTTGCCGCTTCAAGGCGAGAGGTCTTCCGGTCCCAACTTAAATCGATCCCTGGCCCGGATTTACCCTCGAGGGTCATCGTCTGAACAAAGAGATTCTTATTAGGGTCATAGCGGCAGACCATGTAAGTTCGTTGGGTTTGCTTACCTTGTTCTGAATCCTGTTCAATCTCGCGGACCATTTCAATCGCCTTCCCTTTTTCCAGCCAGCGACACAGGAATCTTTCCTTGCGGTGCGTTAGCGGGCCAAATGTATTGACGAGTTCCTTGTGGTTCACATCGTTTCCTCCAAGGCGAACGGCCAATTCCTCGACGATCCAGTCGGTGTCTTTTACAAGCTTTGCTGGAGTCTCGGGCTCCTGAGCCTGCACACTCTCTCCGAGCCCCACAACAAGCAGCAACAGCAACAAGCCTGCAAATATCTTTTTGAGACTTCCCCTTCAGGATATTCTTAAACAGTCCAATTCCCTCCTGCCGAGGCGGGAAACGTCGCGCACAGTCAGACCTAATTGATGAATTTTGGGTTGGGTTTGGTGGGAACAGGTGCCTTGGTGTTCTTGACCCAAGCCATTAACTCGGCGTCGAGTTGCTTCGCTTTTTGGGGCATTTTCCGGGCAAGATCGTTCTTCTCTGAGAGGTCGTCACGCAAGTTGAAGAGCTTGTAGTCGTCGTACTCATAATAGTGGATGAGTTTGTAGTCGCCTTTGCGGATCACGGAACACGGAACGGTGCGCCAGTTCAATTTTTCGGTGCCATAAACCGGCAAAACTTTGTTGTAACCAGAGCCGGAAAGGTAGAGTGGGTAGTGCCAGAAAATGGCGCGGTTTTGAAGGTCCGCCTTCCCCTGAAGAACTTTGGTGAAGGAACGCCCGTCAACCGGTTGATTCGTGGGCAGCGATGCACCGGTCATTTCAGCGAAGGTCGGCATGAAATCGACGCTGGTGAGTGCCGCGTCGCTTCGCGAGCCGGCCTTGATCACGGCCGGCCAAGCGGCACAGGTGGGCACACGAATCCCGCCCTCAAAAAAGGCACCCTTTGCACCGCGAAGCGGTCGGTTGGTGGTAGCGAACGAGGCACCTCCGTTGTCGGACGTAAAGATAAACAGCGTGTTGTCTTCCAGTCCAGTTTGTTTAATCTTCGCGCGGAGGCGGCCAACGGATGTGTCTACTGCGTCGATCATGGCCGCGTAGATGGGGTTCCATTCCCAGTCTCCGTCGTCGGTGAAGGTTTCGAGTTTCTTTTTGTATTTGGCGACCACTTCTTTGCGAGCGCGAATCGGACTGTGTACGTCCCAGTGAGCCACGTACAAAAAGAAGGGCTTCTCCTTGTTTTGCTCGATAAACTCCACCGCCGCATCGGTGATGTCCTCGGCCACGTTGATGTTGCCGTAGAATCTCTTACCGACCACGCCCGGTTTGCCGTTGGCCGACGAAACTGTGAATCCCTGCAAATCTTCGCCCAGATGCCATTTGCCGAATCGCCCCGAGACATACCCCGCGGTGCTCAGAACCTCGGCGATCGATGTGTGGTGGCCATCGATGGCATTGCGCATCGAATCCACCGTGTTGTAGACCGGATCATCTTGCCCTTTGGTCGGAACGGCGAACCGCATCGACTTCACATCGCCCTTCGCCATTCCACCAGGCGTGAACAGTTTGTGCCACGGGGTGTACATGCCAGTGTTGATACAAGCGCGTGTCGGGGCGCAGTTGGATCCGCCCGAGTAAAAATCTGAAAGAATCACGCCGGAGCGGGCGAGTGCGTCGATGTTAGGAGTCTCGTAGAAGCGTTGACCGTTGAATCCGACATCAGAATATCCGAGATCGTCAGCTAAGACAAAGACGATGTTGGGTGGTTGATCAGTAGCGAGAACGGCGGTTGGAATCGTCAGCACGAGAACAATGAATGTTCTAAGATGAAATGAATTCATGGTGATTTCGGTATTTGATTGAGAACAATGGCTGATAAACGCAAACTGATCGTGGGTTGGCTATTGATGATTTCTTGAGATATTTTTCTCTGCCGATAGATATTTTAACACAATGCAGCAAGCGGCGTGCATCAGTGGTGCTGGTCGCGATGAACTTGAACTGATCAACTGCCTGCCGGGTATTTTCACAAATGATGTCAGATCAGAATCAATCCGAGAAGGATCGCGGGGTGATCCTGATGGAAACAAGACTTCCCAAAAGGGCGTGCGAGCGATGGTAAAGCGATGATGGCTGCTTTGGGCAAATTGCTAGGTTTGAAGAGCGATGCGCTTCCTACCAGAAGAAGATACGGATGCGACCTTTGTGTGTTGTTTATTCCGTGTCAACAGGCTTCGATTTGCGTTTCCGGTTGATGGCGTATCGGACGCTGTATCGTTCGACCCAGTCTTGCAGCCAGCCCATGAAATGGATCCACAGAAGCAACACCCAGATCACGCCATAAAGTCCAGTGAAGATTGCTGAACCGTAGGTCAGCACCGGATGAAGCTCGAGGGTTCCCAACCAAACTGACAAGCCTACCATTCCGCCTAACACCCACAAGGTTCCTTTGCAGACTGTAATTGGAAAGGCGACCACCTTAAACAGGAAGATCAACAGGTGGTCCACCGCGCTTTTTTCTTCATTCAACGCCCTGCGGAGGAGGAAGTTGATCAGTGATCCCATAAACAGAACGCCTACGAACATTGAGAATCCGAGTTCTTGAAACCCATAAGACTCGACGCCTGGCTCCAGTACTGCCCGACCGGGCTTATTCGGATCGTAAGCGACTGACACTTCGGCGCCTAAGGGATAGCGGGCTACGACATTGTGAGCACTGTATTCGTGACCGCCAATCACGACGACACTGGATTTATATTCCACTCCGTCGACCGTGTAAACATATTTGATTCGATCCGAATACGTTGTCTCTCCTTCGTGAGTGTCAGTGGTGACCTCAGAAGTGACGATCTGGCCAAAGACAGCTGGCCATTGGGCACTGGCGCGAGCCCAGCCTGTTTGGTACTGACCGTAGAAAAAAACTAGTAGGCCAATAGTGGCAATGACATACCAACAGAATAGCAACGCGTGCCGCTGCTTGCGTCCTTGAGACAGTTCTTCATCCACTTTCATTTACGTCAGCTCCTCTCAAGCCGGCTGTTTCGTGGCGATTGCAGTTTCAGGCTAACGGTTTGTCGAACTGATTAACAGAAAATTTTCAGATAATGATCTCACGCCGCGCATAATGTTTACCAATTTTTGGCACCGTTTTGGCGACGTCTTTTGGAAATCATCAAGGCGGATGCGATATCGGTCCGCGCCACTGGTCGCCGGAAATTCGCCCCTTCTTCAAATCCGAGCGAGATCAGGAGGCTCGGGAGCACTGTAAACCTCGCTTTAGCAAAATTGGCCTGCATGGGACATCTCCAAAAATGCTTTAAACCGAACGAGCGACACGGCAAAATTTCGGTGACGAAAACTAATCAGTTAATGTTTGACGACTACCCAAATTGCGGATAAAAAGTTTGGCGTTGAGGATCAACATCCCTTCAAATTTCTCGATCGCCAACACCTACAGATAACCCGAACAAACCACAGCTGGACATCTTCCATGAAGAACATTCTCGCTACTTTTATCATTTTTATTGGGGCTTTTACTCCAGTCTCTGCCGTGGCCGAGGAAGAAGTCCGAATCCTCTTTGTCGGCAACAGTTACACTGGCGGAATCCGCAAGGCCTTCTCTAAACTGGTCGCCGCATCACCGGAAGGATCTGCAGTGAAAATCGAGTATATTTCACCCGGTGGAAGAACCCTTGCGTCCCATCTCAAGAATCCGTCGGTCACTCAGAAAATTACGGATGGCAAGTGGGATTTTGTCGTTTTGCAGGATCAGAGTCAGACGCCGGCAGTTTTTCCTGACAAATTCAAAAATGCCGCTATCGGCCTCGACAAGCTGATCGATGCCTCCGGAGCAAAAACAGTTTTCTATCAGACTTGGGGACGACGGGATGGTGACAAGAGGAACATTAAGCGATTTCCTGACTATCAGTCGATGCAGGATGCGTTGAGCAAGAACTACACATCTGTTGCTAAAGAATGTGATGCCATCCTTGCACCGGTTGGTGATACATGGGCAATCGTTAGAAAGGTCGACCCTAAATTGGGCAAAGCTCTTTACGCTGGTGATGGTAGTCATCCGTCCGAACGAGGAGCCTATCTAGCGTCGTGTGTTTTTTACGCCACAATTTTTGCCAAAGATCCGGGGACGATCAAATATGACAGCCGCATTACGAAGAAAGAAATGGCAACCATCCAGCGTGCCGCGCGAAACACGGTGGGAGTGATAGAGAAAAGTGCTTACCCCGCTGGCCAAAAACTACCCAGTAAATCAAGCCTAATTAGGGGTAGGGGAAATAAAGGGGCAGGCTACTTTATTGACGATTGCAGTACGTTTCTGAGTCTGACTGAATAGCTCGAAAATCCTTGGAATCTTTGGGCAATATTTGTTGCTATGTCCTGAGCTGCGGCAACAGGCGCACTACGCGGTGGCCACGTCAGAGATAATGGACGTAACCAAGATCGATTTGCGTCTCAAAGCGCTGAACTTTACCCCGCCTGGAAAGACCGTTACGAAATGAGACTATCGCTAAAGACAGACCGTTTCCATTATGGTGAATCGGTCACTGGAACTCTGCATCTTGACGAGACCACGGGCTCCTGCAAGGCCCTGCTACTCCGGCTATGGTGGGCGGCCCGCGGGCCAGAAGTCGATACCGACGAATTGGTGGTCGCCACGGAAACGCTTGTGGCATCGGGAACGCTCTCTCAGGGTGCAACTTACGACTTTTCTATTCCGCGGCCGCTCCACCCGCTCAGCCATGATGGACATCTCATCTCAGTTCAGTGGGCCCTAACCGCCCGCATCCAGTGGACTGCTGATGAGCCCGACACTACAGTCCGCGTGCCACTTACCGTGGCCCCTGGTCATCTGCCCGATCGAGCTAAGATAGCAGCTGAGTGGACAAAGGCCTGGAAAAAGCATTATCGAGTATCGTTGTTCGACCGGTTTTGGATGTTGCTAAAAAAACAACCGCTGCGGCTTAGCAATACAACGGCAAGCCCTGGCGAATTGGTGCAACTTTCCTTCGACGACAGGATTGTCCCCCATCATTGGGAATTGGTTCGCATCGAAGAGGCGGCCCGGCGGAGGGTCATCTCGAACCACCGATCGGGGGAACGAACGGTCTATCGCTGGACGGTGATAGCGAAGATCGTCTGCGAGGGGCAAGTCCCACTGCGTGGCGAGCCGAACGCCCGACGGGCAACCGTAACCATCCCTCCAGATATCACCGCCTCGCTGCTGCTGCCGACCCGCCGAATTCGTTGGGAGATCCGGGTAAGCACCGTGGGTCAGGACTTGGTTGCACCGCTGGTGATCCTACCAGGTTAAATTATTCAATTTGGCTCTGCTTTTAGTTTTGAAAATTCCGGCTCGTCGAAATTAAACGCTTCAATATGTCGCAATTTCTAATGGATATTCTGATCAAAATCCAATACAAAGGGATGCCTTAAGAACGCAATAAGGAGATCTCGCGCGAGGAGCAGACAAACGCAGAAAATGCCTGCCAGACTCTCGTCAGTGGCATCAATGACTTCGAGAATCTGGGCATGTGAGAGGAGGAGGCTCCCAAGAAGGGAAAAGCAAAGTTGGGAGTCCCCAAAAAAATTAAGGAGCAAAAACTGCCCCGGTATTGCGGGTGTTTTTTTGATGGACGATTGCTGGTTTCCGCTCGGTAATCACTACCGTTCTGCTTATTATGACAAGAGAAACTACGACAAAGGAATCTAACATGACGAGACTTTCTGCCCGAGCTTCGGCAATTGCATTCGCATTTCTCGTTATTGGATTACCGTGTTCGGTTGCTCCGGCAGTCGCTCAATGCTGCTTAGGAGCGCAGAATTCGGTCACCCACAGTCGCGACGGTCGCTTTCGTGTCGAAGCGATATCACTCACTGGAACCGGCCACGGCAATCACGGACCCTATAAATTTCGCTTTCGAACGCTTCGAATCGCTCCTAATGGGGAGACCGAAGAAATAGGCGTCTTTGAACGAGCTTGGGACACGGACAATCACTTCAACATGGCTGTTTGTGTGTCGCCAACAGGAAACGGGTTCGCCTTGAGTTCCTCGCTCGAAAACCTGATCCTTTTCTTCGCGCCTAATGGCACGGTTTTGGCGAAGCTCGAGGAACATAAGCCGTCAATTAAGTGCCCATGCAAAAATAACACTCCCATTGTGCTCACGGTTTCCGGTCGGACTCCATTCGGTCCACGACTCACAAAACTCTGGTTGCCGTTGTTCCACGTTACCGGCCCCGAAACCGAGTGGGGCTTGGGTGAGCAACCCACGATAAAAGACAACGTTGAATTTAAGACTGTCCGACCGGAAGAAATTCGCTGGCTGGTGCGAATGCTCAAGTGGCGACCGGTTCTTGGTGGACGGCAAGCGGACCGTGTGGAGGAGTTGATTGAGCAATCGGACGAAACAGGTCTGATCGATCTCGGACTCTCCGCGCTGCCACTCGTTGAAGCGAAGCTCGCAACGCAAGGGCAAGCCTCTCTGCGGCGTGTGCAACAAGAGATTGTCCGGAGGCTATGCGGTCACCTAGATGCGTGGCGGAACTTTGACTTGTTAGTAGCGCTTCGCGAACACCCCAATAGCGATCTGCGGGAGTGCGCAAAGGAACAGTTACAAGCAATACTGCCTGAGGGAGAGCCAACCGCGGACTGGGTTCAGCAGAATCGCCAGCATTTGAAATGGGACGCCAAGCTTAATGTTTATAGGCGATAGACGCGTGGAGCCCGCTCTGCTGGAGCATGTTTCCACCTAATTAACCGAGCCATTTAAACAACACCTTCCTCAAGCATCGCATAATGTTTTCCGATTTTTGTCACCGGTTTGGCGATATCTTTTGCAGACCATCAAGCCGGACGCGATATCGGTCCGCGCGGTCGCCAACGCATTTGTCCTTTACACGAATCACAAATCGGAGAGGTCTGACCCTTTTGATTCCAAGCCCTGCGCACACATTGGATAGCTACAAAATTCTGTTCAAAATTTGCTGCTGACATGCGAGAACGTTACATTGAAATGGCCATCAGAATTTCGCTCGTCATTTTCTGGCTGGTGCCCATTCCTCGTCGTCAAGCGGAGTTTGCCAATGATCTTGCCAAGTTTTGTACGAAAAACCGTATATGCTTTTTTTGTCCTTGGATTGACGACCGTTCCGTTGGTTGCGCAATCGACAGGCGATGTAGCAAAGCCGGTTTGGAATCAAGAAAAGGCTGCGGAGTTCTTGGATTCAAGAGCAAGCTGGTGGCTGGATTGGCAAAAAGCCAAACGTGGAAACGGGTCCTCTTGTATCTCCTGTCACACCGGAGTTCCATATCTCCTAGTAAGGCTGTCTCTACAAAAAGCGATAGCAGGTGAAGTTCCGGAGCAATTTAATCGGACGCTCGGGATTGTTAAGAAGCGGGTGGAAAACTTTGACGGAAATCTGCCGTTCTATGATTTTAAAAAAGAACAGTCGCTCGGCACCGAAGCGATCTTGAATGCGTTGATCCTAACAACTGTTGAAAAACAAAATGGCTCAGACAAATTATCTGAAGAAGTAGTTAAATCTTTTGATGCCTTGTGGTCTTCACAAATTCCCCATCCTGCGGCAAATCAAGAACCAAATAAGAACGCTGGAGGTTGGCACTGGCTCGATTTCAAATTGGAGCCGTTTGAATCTGCCGAGGCTGACTATTACGGAGCGACCTTGGCGGCGATTGCCGTTGGAAGCGCCGCAGGTAAATACGCAGAAATAGAACAGCTGAAACAGAAAATTGAGTCTCTCAAGGAATACTTGCGGAGTGGATACCAGAAAGAACATTGGCACAACAAGATTGCTGCGCTCGTTGCCTCTAACCACCTGAGCGGAATTTTGACGAAGCAGCAAAAGCAGGCGATAATTAGTACAGTTTTTGAAAAACAAAAAAATGGCGGTTGGTCCCTTGCATCACTCGGAAAAAAATCAGCTGACCCTGAATTTAAATGGACGGCAAAAAATTTAGACGCTTCACAAAAGCCCGATGCATACGCAACCGGTTTGGTGTTGGTGGGGATGATTGGTGCCGGAGTGAAACAGGAGGATGCGCGAATTCGAGAGGCATTGGACTGGCTCAAATCAAACCAGCGCCAAGACGGCTCGTGGGCAGGTGTTTCTTTAAATTATAAAAACCCACCTCACAGTTTCATGAACGATACTGCAACAGCCTACGCGGTAATGGCGTTATTGATGGCAAGAAAATAGCGGGCTTAAATTGAGCTTCGCAAACACGAGGTGTTTGCGAAGCAACATCGGCGGACCGTCGAGTCGTTCAGTCGTTTCAATATTCTGGCTGACGTCCCGTGGCTGTTCGAGCGGCACGATTAACTTGTAGTCCAGTGTACGCAATATTCAATCACTTCCTGCTGTTGTCGATTGTCCAGCCGGCAAGAAGCGTCACCCTCAAAATCCAGGGCCGCGAAACAAGATTCAGGGACGACTCAGGGATCGGGGAATAGCCTAACGATCATCGAGACCCGTGCCGAATCAAACTGCCAACAGGAAGCTCATCGGTCAGCTTTCATGTCACTGTTTCCGGTGCGAATGAGTGGGAGGATTGTATTAACGCTGAGTAGCGTTCGACAACGCCTCAATGATGACCAACTGTGCGACAAAAACACAGATCTTTACAGGGTCCAGGTGTCGTTTCACTTTTTTGATCCCACGGGTTTTGGCGGCAATGGACAAGTGCGGACTGACGGGTCAAAATAGGCGGTTAAGCAGTTGTTTAAATGGAGAGTTGCGAATGGAGTTTTTTGATTTTTGGGCCAGGTCGGAGACCATTCCCACCAAGGGACATACGGTCAAATTTTCGGCGTGCGTTGGATTCTCGAACCTTAGCCAAGCCGATGCACTGCGAGTTGCGAATGAACGTGCGCAACGAACGGCCGACCTGATCAATACCAATCAGCCTTGGAACTACGATTACAATAAGCTCCCGTTATGCGAAGAAGTCGTCGACCGATTTACTCAGGACGGTCAGGTAGTAACGGTGGTTAGCCGAGTACATTATGGCTCAATTGTCCTAAACACGGCCCGGGTGTTGTTCGCGGACATCGATCTGCGGCCTGAACAGTTGAAGCAGCCTGCACGAAACTGGTTTTCCTTTCTGAAAAAAACAGCCCCAACGCCTCCTGTGGTTGGCGCCGACGTGATTGAAAATCTGCAAGAGATCTGTGATGCGGATCTTTCATTGGGCTTTCGACTCTACCGAACGGCTGCGGGGTTTCGCGCGATGGCAACATCACGATTGTTTGATGTCAACGACCCATTCACTACGACCTTGCTGAACAAAATGCGATCCGATGGGCTGTACGTAACCCTATGTAAACGGCAGCAATGCTTCCGAGCGCGGCTAACGCCTAAGCCCTATCGAATCGGGGTTGACGATCCGCCAGCGAGATTTCCGTTTCAAGATTCAACATCGGCCAATGCGGCGAAGCAATGGCAGGCCAACTACGATCGAGTCGCGAAAGACTACGCGACTTGTGCGTTCGTTAGCCAGCTTGGCAACCCGGCGATCGCGGAGGATGTTGAATCTGTCATGCAATTACATGATCATTTTGCTTGCAACGGCCAGTTGCCACTGGCCTGATGGAGCCGTGGTTTTGGGGATTACCAGCAAGCGGAATCGATAGGTTTATTCAGCGATCCGTTCAACAGACAGCAAGTGATGGAAGTGCACCAACACGACAAGCTTCCATCGACCCGCGAGCGAGATAGGGCTTGTCTTGAATTCCTTTACCAAGTCCCCAGGGTACACTTTAAACGTTTTTACGCTGCCATCGGATTGCTTTAGTTTGATTTCCGCTGGTGGTTGGCGGGTGAATCTTCCCAATGAATTAGGGCCAAAACTATTGCTCGTTGACCCAGGGGAAATCGTAACGTCGATAAGTTCCCCCTCATACGTCTGGGGGCCAACTTGAAGTTGCAACACCGAAGGATAGTAGGTGGAAACGGCTGCGAAAACGGCGACGACCAAGCTAATTTTTGCCAGCACCCTCCAACACTTGAACAGGCCAAGTGCAATCAAGAAGAACCCTCCGAAGAGGGTCGTGAATATATACACCATTCGCGCCATGCACCGGAACTGCTAGTTGGCATCGTCCATCTCTATGCTCGTGAGTGCAACGGAGATTGGCGCGATTGAGATCAGGCACGAACCAGCTACGATGCAGACGACCGTCCATTTGCTTGCCCGCATAACTGATGCGTTGTTCATGACGTTTACCTGACTGGCCTGCGGATGCTTCGGTTAATGATACTAATACTAATTTTGATCCTTAGCGGCCAAATTCTTGACAACCCTAAAAATACGGCCAAAATGCAGGTTGGCAGTGGATCAAAATCCCTATCACTATAAAGACAAACAATGAGCAATATCGATTCCTACAACTGGACGGAAATTTATGGGAAAGCACATTTGTTCCAGAAGGCTGATGCTATATCCATCAAAGTAGGTCTAGTGTTGGTACCTCTTTTATTTGGATGTCTGGGTATACCAATTCTCATTTTTATGGATCCGCCGATTAGTTACTGGTTCGGAGGATCAGCGTTAGTCGCAGGGGCTTTATTGTTCCTGTTTATTCTGATGTATGCAAAGAAAGCTGGAGCTAAAAAGCCTTATGTATTAGTCGGTGAGCTAATCGAAGTTCTCAAATTAGGCGTAATGGGAACAGGAGAAAAAGGTACATGGCTGAAGATCGCCGTTTCAGCAGCCTATGAGCTAATACCCGAAGGAAAGGGTGAAAGAGTGAATGAATGGGACGGAACTGAGGTAAAAAGAATATTCGTGTTAAAATATCATGAAGCTGAGGATGAGATTCGTCAAGTTTCAGGGGAAATGATATTCCTCTGTGTCCCAAATGGCCAAGTTGTGGGCTTCGCATACAATGGCAAACTGGCGGACTTTCGTTTCTAGTTTGGAATCTTGGGTTACTCCATTCTTGTAGTACTTGCCATTACAAATCCCGAAGGTCAAAGTACGGCCAAAATGTAGGTTCGCAGTGGATTAAAAACCCTATCAGTAGCGGTCCACGCGAAATAACAACAGTCACCGCCCACAACCATTGAATGTCTTGTGACGCTACCCCATTGCTTTTGCGCAAACATTCGTCAACGCAAGCATCGTAGGTGTTTCGAAAATAAAATAGGGATGCAGAGAACCCAATCATCGGACTACAAATGTTCCTGTTCGCGGTTGGTTCGCATGTTTGTTTCGATTTCCTCGATGGTGTAAAGTGTTGCTGTCGTCGACCCGTCAGAAAGAGCTTCATATTTTCGGTATAAAAAACATTTCGACAGGTACACAACGGCTTGCATCTCTGGTGGCTCTGTTGGTTGGATGCTTGTCTGCGGGAGGGTTGCGTGCCCAAGACTTCGAAACCGATATCCGACCGTTGTTGATGACCTATTGCGTTGATTGCCATAGCGGCAGCGACCCGGAATCCAATGTTGATTTCAGCTTGATCAAATCCAAGGCACAGATCAAGAAATCTCTGGGGTTGTGGGAATCGGTTGTCGAGCACCTCAATTCGCAAACGATGCCACCCCAAGATCAGGCACAGCCTACGAACGAAGAACGAAACAAAGTCTATCGTTGGTACGACGAATTGGTCTCAACCATCAAGGCGCGGCCAGCCGGTTTTCGCCCCCGGCGGTTGTCTGTTGTTGAATACCGCAATTCGCTTCGATCGGTGCTTGGATTTGACCTTGAAGTTGCGGTCGTGGAAGCCGAACAAACGGTGGCACAAAAATCATTGGTGATCAAATTATTGCCGTTGGATCCGCCCGGTGATAGTGGATTCAAGAACGACACTCACAACAATCCTTTGTCAGTAATCAGCTGGGACCAGTATTCCTTTTTGATCGATTCTGCACTCGAAGAATTGTTTTCCCAACGAAGAGGAGCGGAACTTGCCTTGCTGCTCGGGCAGAAAAAAGGATCAGCGAACCGATTGGATACGTTTACGGGCGACCCAAATCAAAGCCATCTGGAAGATCTGTTTCAAACGATTCTTTCTCGTGCTTATCGCCGTCCTGTCGATGCCAAAGAACTGGCGACTGTTATGAAGCGACTTGAGGGAATGCGTGAAGAAAACCTCGTAACACAAACGAAATTCGAAATTAAGACTGCGTTGATGTCGCCTCGATTCCTTTACCGTGGCATGGCAGTTAGTGGCAAGCAGGGACGCCAAACGGTTGACCCATTCGAGTTGGCCGAAAGGCTGTCGTATTTTATGTGGTCGGATATGCCCGATAATCGATTAATGAGTTTGGCGTCTACCGGAGCACTCGCAAATGAAAAGGTGCTTCATGCTGAGTTGGACCGAATGCTCGCATCTGAAAAGTCACGTGCTCTGGCCGATGTCTTTGCGACCGAGTGGTTAACTCTTAGTGAAATCGATCTGGCCAGCAAAAACGTGCCGATTAGAACGGCTTTAAAATCGCAACCACTTGATTTCTTAAACTATTTGTTCACTCAGAACCGACCGCTCCTGGAAATCGTGGATTCAGACATCACCTTTATCAATCCTCACACTGCGCACATGTACGGAGCCGATGCCAAGCAAATGGTTAAGTACGTTAAGCAACGCGGAATTGAAATGGAAAGTGTTCCCAACCAGCGGATCAACTTGGTGGAAACCAAAGAACGTGGTGGGATTTTGACGATGCCGGGCATACTTGCGATGAATAAAGGGCCGATCTTGCGAGGGCATTGGATCTTGGATCGGATTGTTGGTGAGCATCTGCCGGAACCGCCGATGAACATTAGCCCTGTTTCACGAAATAAACGCGGTGAGAAACTGACCTTTCGGGAACGCTTTGAAGAACATCGGGCGAATGCGGCTTGCGCCTCGTGCCATGATAAAATAGATCCTCTTGGATTTACTTTGGATACCTATGGGGCGGGCGGAGACTATTTGCTTAAGCCAAATGCGCTGAAGAAAAAGAAAAAAAAGAATAAGGACAAGATGCCGGTCGACTTGGCGACCATTGACACCAGTGGAAAACTTCCATCGGGAGAAGAGTTTCTGAACGTCGATGGACTCAAGAAGATTCTTACCTCAAGTCAAAGAACCGTCGTTATTCGAAACATTGTAGAACGCACGATGTCGTACGCACTGTGTCGTAAACTGCAATATTTTGACAAGCCAACCGTCGACCAGATTGTTAAGAAAATGGACGAGACCAATGGGACATGGGGTGACCTTTTTCACGCCGTTGCGGGCAGCGTTGCATTTCGTGAAACGATAATTCTCGGAAAGTAGTCATATGCATAGTGAGAAGAACAAAATCGGACGAAGAAGTTTCTTGCGTGGCGCAGGCGTGTTGCTGCCGCTGCCATTCTTGAATCTTATGGCGT
>Ga0214481_100048_pt1 | contig 48916 bp, 36 predicted proteins | sample M1_20Mar14CPVII9_4_FD_165057 | JGI IMG/M metagenome (GOLD analysis project Ga0214481, IMG submission 165057) | Marine eukaryotic communities from Monterey Bay, California, United States - M1_20Mar14CPVII9sort6BwellG10 | ecosystem: Environmental > Aquatic > Marine > Unclassified | place: USA...
ATCCAATTGAGATACATGTATATGATGTATCCCCAGCAGAGAAGTGGCTAGAAGAAAAGATTGTTACTACAATGTCTAAAGGATTAAAAGATAATAAGTTTACAGTCAATTATGCAACAGGCGTGCATACCATTGGATGTTTCTATCGATTAATTGCACATAAGTTTTTACCATCAAATGTGAAGCAATTGCTATACATGGACACGGACGTTGTTATAATGACCAACCTTGAAGAGTTATGGAAAGAAGTTGAAATAAGTCCAACTTCACTCTTTCATTGGGGTATAGGAATGTGTTCCGGCTTTATTGTACTCAATGTACCACGCATGGAAGAGATATGGTCATTAGCACAAAGTACAAATATGAGACATGTCGTTGTGAAGTATAATCAAAAACAGCCGGCTGATCAGTTAATATTCAAATCAGTAAATGTTACATATCCAAATGAGGTTAATATACTATCAGAAGGGTGGGATATGAGTGTTACATTACGTTGGCAGAAGCGGCATTTACCTTATGAAGAGAAGTATCCCAATGTCGGTATGTTACATTTCAACGGTGGTCTGAGTAGTAAGGAGGCATACTTTACTAAAACTGGACAAGATGATTGGATGGTCAAGTTCCATGGCACATGGGGTATAGCTAATTATACTGTCAAGTTACCTTGGTCATGGGCACGATATCAAAGTAAAAGTTTAATAAGATCTGGAATGGATGGTCACTTGATACAGATACATTGGAATTATTCGGGTTTGATATAGACTTTACAAATACTGCTTAAGGTTATAAATAGACACATACATATGCCACTTCCTTCCAATCCAAATACTAATAATAACGACAATGCTCATAAGTTGCAGCGGCTTTATCCCTCTGAACACTCTTAATCTCACTCAAGTATACTTGATAGGATTGTAATGCATCCGCGTAGTCATCTTTAGTTACTTGACCCTTGGAGTACATCTGTTTGATCCCATTCAATGAATCAGCATATCCATCTCTAATAGCAATCATGAAATGTTTCAGTGCTCTGTCGATATTGCCTGCATTCTCCTCCATAAAGCCTAAATTGTGCCTTGATGCTGCATACCCTTTCATAGCTGCTAGCTCAATGTAATGTACAGCCTTCTTCTTATCCTTTTCTACACCCAGTCCATTCCCATATAGATAAGCAATATCGCGATATGATACTGCATGACCAAGTTCTGCTGCCCGATGCCAAAGTTCTAATGCCTTTGGATAATCTTGTGGGTATCCATTCGTCCCATCTCGATAGTAACTACCTAAATTAGCAATTGCAATAGAATCCCCAACCTCAACTCGTTCCAGCATTCTTTTGATTGCTTCCTTTTCAGAAGAAGGCGGTGGAACTCTACAGAAAGGACACGTTTTCTTAGCAACTTCATTGCCCTGGTCATCATAGACAGGCGCATGAATACACCCACTGCATATTAGTTGCCCACAGCATGACATATATCTACCTCCCGTACTATATGACGGCATTCGTTCGAAGCATATCGGACAGTCCTTGTGTAGTAGTGGAGGTTTTTTGAATAACTTTTCATCGTGTAACTCAGCCAGATATCTCTCACACTGTTTCTTATGTTTTGATCGATGTTTCTTTTTACATGCAGCGTTGCAATACTTTGCTTGGTTACATTTGTTACATGTGTTCATATTGTTCATATTACCACTATTACCCTCCTTGCCACAATTGGCACATACTGATGCACTATCATCTTCTATACTATTGTCCGTGTTCATGTTGTTGTGTATAAAGAGTTCACCTTAACTGATTTTTGGCAGACTACTGAATTTTTCATAATTTTGAGGTATCCTTTTGAATCATGCATGTTCATGTTTGGTGCTAATGACTAATACGGCATACTTCATGAAATCATTCATTACCACCACCATTGTTCAAAGCATTCATATCTTGCATGAGCTTAACAGCAGGTGATACCTTCTGTTCTAATGTTCGTCTGTCATAACTATCACGTTGCATTGATATACTATGTCCCATAAACAGAGCCAGTGCCTCCAACTCCTTCTCACTTGCATCACCATTCTTCCGGACATGTGTTACAATCATATCTCGTAATAAGTGCGGATTCGTCTTCTTCTGTTTGTACTTGTAACAGCATCTTGATACTATTTGATATACCGAGTTGGCTGTGAGTGGATTACCAGTTCGAGGTTGGAGGAATAGATGAGTCGCCGGGTTGTTGTCGGTTTCCGAATCCTTCGTGTGTTTGATGAGGGAAGGCCTCCAGCGGTCCAAGAAGTCATCAATCTCAGCGGTAAGTGATGCCGTTAGAGGAAGAGGAGGTCGTTCTCCATAAGTCGAACCAGTCTTGTAATCATCAGCCGTATGCTTGATGATCCACAATGGTAGGTCGTCTTCATCCACTCTGATAAAGTTTCTACCCAGTTCCAACTCTCTGAATGTTCGTTGACGATCAGGGACACATGCAAAGAAGCTCAATATCAAGTACTGTTGGAATAGAGTGGCAATCTCCTTCCTTTGAACTTGAAGTGACCTTGCCTTGGCCTGAGTCTGTTTCTTTTGTTTCTTCTTTTGTGTGGCTGAGTCTTGATCTGTGTCATTATCTTCTACACCGTGCTCTTCCATCCTCTTGTCATAAGTATCAATCAAACTACTCAAATCATACTTTAACAACTGTATAACCTCTAGGTACTCGTCCCAATCTAACCATTTCTTACCCTCATCAGATGATCGTGGCGCTTTCTTCCCTTTATTGCCTGCCTCACGATGTAACTTTCGTAGCTCGATTACAATTGGCAAATCATCTAATGCTGTTGATCTTGATGATGATAATAAAGTACCTCCTCTAACACTGCCATTCACTTGATTTGCCGTAGGTGTGGCTGACAATTCATTAGCAAATCTAAACTTGACAAGTTTAATCAATCCTCTCAACACATTGGCTTCATAGTTCGGTGATATACCCCGTTCCGATCGTAACCAGAGTATGTATTGCAATACTGGTGAAGCTGATTCTGTATCGGTTGATGGGAAGATATCATAGAGTGACATGCTTTGTTGGAGATTGGATTTGTCAACTACTGAAGGGGGTTCTGTGGTTGCAGAGGGTGTTGATGTTCGGTCTAGAGCATGCTTCCATACCTTCATACGAACAGACTTGGCATCATCTGCCGTGGTAGATGAGGTGCCAAGTAGGCTAGGTGTCAATCCATCACTTTTATCAGCCGAACTAACCCCATCTCCATTGTTAGACTCGAACAACTCATCAAGAAGCATCTTCTCCTCATCCTCCGATAATAAAACACCTCTCACATCCAACATCCAACCAATAAACAATCTTGCATGAGTCAAATATACCTTGGCAGTCTGTTCACGTATAGGTGTATCAGATACTGATGATGTTTGTGGTATTGTCATGTACTTCCAATAGGAATCTAATTCTAAGTATAAGTTGGAGTAGGTTTGTTTATCTGGATTTGGGGTAGTTGTTGCTGTTAGTAGTCCGTAGTTGTATGTATCCTTCTTCTTTGCTGTTGTTGACGATGATGAAGTTGATTCACTGTTAGGAGTAGATGTACGGCGGAGTTTGGCCTTATCATTAACTAGAACTGACTTCCATGATGGTTGTTTGATCTTAACGTCTTCTTCTACCTCAATATCTCTATCTTTTGCTTCTGCAACCTCGACACTTGTTACATCTGATATAGAAGTCTCTACTGATGGCATCAGTGGAACAATACTGTTCGTGTGTCTTGTCGATACCTTGACATCCTCATTCTCACTCTTCGTCTTCTTCCCATCTTCTATCAACAAATCAATATCACTCTTCAAACCATACTCATCTCTAACCAACTCAACCAATCCCACACGACAACGATGTGCATCAATACTATTCCATTGAAAATCATTAATCAATACATTTGATATTGTTTCTTGTCTATTTATGAAACCTTTTGCAAATTGTATAATGTCGTGATCATTTATAAAGCTTGAGGATGTTAGTTGATTTGTTATTGATATTGAGATTGTGTCTTGACTATTGTAGGTTGTTGATAGTATGGTATGTAGCCTTGGAAAGTTTGATGTGGTTTGTATATTATTTGTTGATATGGAAGATTGATCTTGTCCATTCAATAGTACTTTGCCATTCGTCAGTTCATCATCATTATGTCGTATCAAATCAGAGAGATCATCATAATGAAGTGATGATAGATGTGTAAATCTCGTCGGTATTATTGAATTGCAATGTGATGATTGAAATGCAAAACAGCGATGATTACATAATACAATTATAACAGCTATGCTGTATATACTGTACATTGTTGACCACATATCTGTTGGATAGGCGGCCGCCGCTATTTATCTCAATAGCTCACTTGAGAAATAAATGTATTACGTACTTTCGTATCATAATACGTGTGAAATAATACCGTATCGATATTTGAAATAGATAGTGATGATATTATTGTGGAAGAGAGAAGAGATAGTATTAAGGCAGAGAATACCTTTGGTGTGGATGGACGGTATATACCTACTGTTTAAACACTATTTAAATCACCACGCTTTTGTCATCGTTGTTACACAGGCGGTGTATATCACCCATCACTCAGCACTCAACTTTGAACTTGCATTGTTGAGGGCGGTATAATAGTGTGATAAGTGAAAGAGCGAGGTATACAAATAGCAATAGTAGTAACACTGATATAATAAGTTTTCCAATATGAGTCGTCCGATGTTTGAAATGACATTTTATCAAAATCAAACAATGAAGATGATGTATGTGATGTGAACCAAATGTTACAGGATATGAACACCGCCGATGATAAAGAAGACAATGATATATCAGTATGCGCCAATTGTGGTAAAGAGGGTAGTAGTAATAATATGAATATATGCAACAAATGTAAACAAGTAAAGTACTGCAACGCCTCATGTAAAAAGAAACATCGACACAAACACAATAAAGAATGTGATAGGCAGGTAGCTGAGTTACATGATGAAAAGTTATTCAAACAACTACCGCCAAAGGAAGATTGTCCAATTTGCTTTTTGCCTCTTCCTTTACTTTCAACGGGAAGTAAATACAAGACGTGTTGCGGGAAGATGATATGTAGTGGTTGTGTTCATGCACCTGTCTATGATAACCAAGGCAATAAAGTTGATAAACATAAGTGTCCTTTTTGTAGAACTCCAACGCCCACTTCTTACGAGGAGTTGGTTGAAAAGGAAATGAAAAGAATGGAGAAAGATGATCCTATTGCAATATATAATATTGGACATTACTGTGTTCAAGGGATAAAAGGATTTACACAAGATTATACGAAGGCACTAGAACATTGGCATCGGGCAGGAGAATTAGGTGATGCTAAATCATATGGCTGTATTGGCTATTTATACGAACACGGTGAAGGAGTAGAAGTTGATATGAAGAAGGCCACACATTACTATGAACTAGCTGCTATGGGAGGCAGTGTAGGAGCAAGGCATTTATTAGGCATCAAAGAGGCTCGTGCAGGCAATATAGAAAGAGCGCTGAAACATTTCATGATTGCAGTTAGGAGTGGAGACAGTGATTCTGTAAAGAAAATCAAAGATATGTACACATATGGTGATGCAACAAAAGACGATTACTCAAAAGCATTACAAGCTTATCAATCATACTTGGGTGAGATTAAAAGTGTACAGAGGGATGAAGCAGCTGCATTTGACAGTGATCGGTATTGTTACTATTAAAGTAGGCTCACCTACTGAGATCATCATTTATCAAACTATAGATTTAAATATATATGGTTGTATAAGATCTGGTCTGTAGTAAATCTCATCCGCTCTTTTCAAGTCGTTATATATAACAAGATTTGTCAAACGAATATATCCAAACTGAGATAAATACTCTGCGCACGTGTATCTCCATCTTTAGACGCCATTCTATGGCAAGAACTTTCACGGGTACCCTATGAAAGTCAATTGACTTTAGTATCTCTAATTCATTCCCTTCCACATCTATGGATATAAAATCAAATCCCAATTGCCAATTCGTATCATTCACACATGAGTTAGTGGTACACACTTTGTTATGCGTGATTTACATCCAGAACCAAAACTTTTGAATTCAAACTCGGTAACATTTGGACATAATCCCAATTGAAATACTTTTGCATTAGGTCTATTCTTTTTACATGTATCATAACATGTCGTTGGTTCAAACAACACACCCGTCCATATGCAAATAATGTTCAAAGAATAATGTATTTGTAAATTCTAATCCAGTATAGGCACCTATTTCTAAGAATCGACCGTGTTGTATTGGCTTTGGATGGAGGAAGAATAATTGAGATATGTAAAAGTCTATCATTTGACCATACCATGTTATGTTGTTTATTTGCATCCTTGGTAAGAAGACACCATTTTCGGAGCGTGAAATATTGCCGATTATTGAATATGTTTCTTTGGAGATGAATGGATATTGTGGACATTTGTAATGATATGTCCACCACTTTGGAGGATCGATATCTGTACCATTACATGTAGTTGTATACATTTGTTTTAATGTCTCTACTGATGCTTGTCCTGCTTCTAAGCCCGTTATTGTCGGTGCATTATTAACTAAGGGTTCCTTCATGCTGCCAATACTAATACCTCCAAACATTATATATTGAGTCATCAGACTAACAATTCCAAAGAATAACATGACGACCTTACGATTTGAAAGTTGTTGCAAAGCTACCCAGTGAAATTGGGGGGATTGTTGCTCACCTATTCTTCTACCAATGTTCACCATTTTGATTATGTGATGAAAAAATAAGATAGGATACCCTTGTCTATTGCTCAATGAATATCGGACCGAAGCCGCTGTAATACTATCAATGGATAGACTATGAAAAGACGATCAAACTAATGCTACTAGATGGTAACGAACTGCTAATGCGATGCAATCGTAAACTATGGCCGACTGCCGCCTAGAGCCACCTGCAATCAGAACCAAGTTTTGGCGATAAACGGGGGGCAGTTGTTTCAAAACGAAGAGCCACCATTCACCATGCTAGACACTCTATCTACTAACAACAATCAACAATCTCTATTATCGATCATCATTACTATAAACTAAGAGCATTATTAACGTTTCATGTGCAGGAAGAGCTGATTAGGATACTCCGCCTCCATTGAATAGATAGAGCATAAAGATACCAAAATCAATTGACATAATATATTGAATTGCCATTGCAAGGATATTGACAACTCATCAGAAGACTCTCCGCTACGACCAGCCAAGTATCCCCCAACTATTAGCACGTCTCTTCACTAGAAACTAACAGTGGGGAGGGAAGTAGTTGACCAAAGCATACAAGACGACGAGATAACAACAGGATACCGAGAAGTATATCTAAAGCTTTATATAGGATTCGTATCCATATATAATGAGACCATTATCGAAAGAACAGCAATCAGCAGCAGCCAAACAAATGGCTGCTAATCAACAAAGCGGTGGCGGTAGTGCAAGTGTAGCCCCGTCAGTCCAACCATCACTCCGTTCAACAAAATCAATACCCCAGGTTAATAAACACACAAACGATGAAACACTCGATGATGGTACCCGTATCATATCACACATTACAGAAATCAAACAAGAACATGAATACGGTGGCACAACCGTAACCAATACCAACAAACGTAAAATTGAAGATATCATCGTCGAGGAACGTATCATCGGTGAGGAATTAGGATTATTTGAAATATTAATGTGTTGTTGTCCATGTTTTAGAAAGAAGAATAACAAGGAAGAAGAGGAGAAGAAAGAAAAGTGGAAGAAGGTTACACCAAAGAAGAGTGATACATCATGGCAAACTAAGAAGAATAATAATGGTGAGAAGAGGCATAGTAAGATGGAGGAGAAACAGATACAAGATCGTGATAAGTTACGGAAGGAGTTAGATGATTTATTGGTTAAGAATAAAGAATGAATGGGTATAGAAGAGTTCTAATCTATACTTGTTGTGTGGCGTGGATATATATTGGAGAGTGCAATAAACAATTAAAATACGGGGATGAGTATACTTAAGTAACCACAGGAGTATATAGATGAGTTCACAGAAGAGAGACATGTGTAATAAAAAGGGAATATATGTTATTTGCTAGGTACTCGTTGTTATGTACTTATTCATTATCTCTGGTATGTTGTTACCGACCAAGCTTCTCCATGATACTCTTCTTCTCGTCCTCGACTGACTTCTTCTTAACCTCCACCTCTTTCAATTGCAATTCTAACATCAACTGTTGACGGCGTAGGTCCATTTGTATCTTTTCCATCTCCGACTCTTTAGATTTAACATCTTCCAACTGCTTCCTCAGGCGTGTCTCAACATATAACTCTGGCATAGCTCTTACGAATTGATAGATACATGACAACTTCCTTTTACCGATATTGGGTTCAAAGTTCTCCGGCATTGTAATTGCAGACGCCCTCTGAAACCAATCAATCACTAGAGGCAAGACTTTGAATTCCCATTCAAAAAACGGCGTCATATTGAATTCATTGTGATGCTGTAGAATCTTAATCATTGCAACTTCTTTCTTGTTACGCCTTTGATTCAATGTAAGCAAAGTATCAATAGCTACGGCCATTGAATACAGAGGGTTCGTCGGGTCAATAGTCATTATGTCATAAATACAGACCCCCGAATCATAGCCGGTCAAATGTTCAAGGGTGTGATTGGATAGATACGTTGAATTGATACTTGAATTGTTGCAAAGAAGTGTGGACACCGCTTGCCATTCAGATTGTTGAGGCCTACATAGGCCTTCACGCCTATATGGGCCTTCACTAAAGCTGCTACTGATGGTCAAGTTGAAATTATGTAATGTGTGGTTGTTTACCAAGGAACCCGCAAATGCGGTCAGGACAAGCCCGTCAACATTATCATTCCAATTAATACTGAGTTCCTCAATGTTGGAGTTAGGGAAGATACTTGCAAGTTGCTGCCATCCTTTGGATTTGACGTGTCCAATATCAGCCAGTCTCAATGTTTCCAAATGGCTACACTTCTTGAGAGCAGGAACCAAAGCCTCTATCCCCTCATTGTCGATTCCAGTACGAGACAGATCAAGATGTTGTATTTCAGTAGCAGAATGTTTTAGTAATAGTGCCAATGCCCTACAGCCATTTATCTGTAGATCATTTGTATCTAAATCAAGATGCTTTAGATGGGGATGCATGCTTAATGCTGTAATGATATCAACTAATCCCTTGTCGGAGATGTAACTTTCATGTAGTGACAAATGCTGTAATGATTTGTGTTTACTACTACAAATTGCCAATGCCAATTGACGCTCCTCTTTCTCTTCTAAATTGCAATTTGAAATACTAATATCTGTCAAGTTGGGATTGTTTTTGATGAATGGACACAACATTGTCAACATCTTGCCATCCAACGGATCAATTCGTTCTAAATTCAACATAGTAATTGAGGTGTTATGGCCCAAACCTGTAAAAAATGGTTCGTAGACAGATATGTCTAACTGTAGTTTCTCGTAGACATCCGCACCAAACTCTTGATTAATGTAAGTACTCGTAAATGTTTATTATTGGCAACAAAATACCCTAACCATCCCATATCTTCGGTGCCTTCTGGAGAGTAGTAGCATTCCTCTTTATCGTAACGATCGGCGTTGAAACACAATTGATGGCTATCCTCTGCATTGTTTCGTTTGACACGGCTAAGTATCAATCTATATTGTTACTATTATTTGCAATGTCTTCTACTTTGATACTACTAGCTTGTGCATCATACATTTGAATTGTATTCATTGCAATGCTTCCTTAGATTGATTTGTTATATCCTTCATTGGGGTGTTGTTCATTGAAAAATAAGGACAATGAGTATATACAGTAAAGATAAAACATCCACCTACATAACAAAGTAATACCATACGAACCTTAAATATTCTAAGCTCTTCTAAAATACAAACCTAAAAAAATGACACAAACACAGAGTTATCTGTGTCATTTATATTGAGGTCTTGACTACAGAGATATTTCACTGACGAAGTGCACTTATAATATCTCCTCATAAACAATTGCTACTACAATGCTTGCTGCTTAGTAGTTCTACAAAAATATTGGCGATCGAACCGTCTCTATTGAAAAGCAAATTAAACCACAACAGCAATGGTATTTAGTGGTGTTAAAATCTATCATATCCTCTGAATAATAACAATTCACCTATCAGAGGTAAATATCGGGAATACTTGGTGGGTAGTAGTTCAGCAGTTTGATAGTCGGGGTAAAACAAAACTTGTATAGTAAAACGTCTACAATAATACCCAAAAGACATCAAAAACAAAACCAACCAATAGTTAATCAATATTACCTCTCTGTGTCTGGTAATATATAGACAAGACGACTATATCTAACATTAACACAACAAAAACCGACGCGAACAGTAATATATCAACATATCAAACAGTAACATATCAAATATCTGTATCTATAAAAACGATATGAGTACGTCAGACAAGATTTGCAAAGACGTTTCATCAAATGATGACGGTGTAGTATGTGAGGTGAACGATAAGTTACAGAACATGAGCATAGGTGTCGCCGTATCGGTATGTGCCAATTGTGGTAAAGAAGGTGATGACGTGAACAACGTATGCAATAAATGTAAACAAGTGAAATACTGCAACGCTGTATGCAAAAAGGTACACAAAAAGAAGCATAAGAAAGATTGTGAAGAATATCAAAGACGTGCTGCCGAGAAACATAACGAAGAACTCAGACTTACCGCTGAGCATGAAGCGAAGTTACATGATGAGAAGCTATTCAAACAACCACCACCACCAGCAGAAGATTGTCCGATATGTTTCATACGATTGCCTACACGGAAATCTGGGAGTAGGTACATGTCATGCTGTGGAAAGGAGATATGCTGTGGATGCTTTTATGCACCTGTCTTTGATGACCAAGGCAATGAAGTTACTGAAGAGAAGTGTCCCTTTTGTAGAAGAACGCCGCCTGCTTCAGATGAGGATAATGTTGAAAGATTAAAGGTACGAGTGGAGGCTGGTGATCCCGAAGCAATATATGCTGTGGGAGTGTTCTATCGAGAAGGGGTGAGTGGAATTATACAGGATTATACCAAGGCATTAGAACACTGGCATCGTGCAGCAGAACTTGGTGATGCTCAATCTTATTGCCTGATTGGTATTTCATATTATTATGGTCATGGTGTAGAAGTTGATAAGAAGAAGGCTAAACACTATTACGAATTAGCAGCTATTGGAGGAGATACAACAGCAAGGCACAATCTAGGTATTAACGAGGGGGAAGCAGGCAATGTGGAGAGAGCATTAAAACACCATTTGATTGCAGCAAGAGCTGGGGAAAATGAATCTCTAAAGGAGATTCAAGAATTATATTCCAAAGGAGACGCAACTAAAGACGACTACATGACAGCTCTACAATCATATCAAGAGTACTTGGGGGAGATTAAGAGTGCTCAAAGGGATAAGGCTGCTGCTGCACGAGAGGATTATCATTACTATTAGTGAAAAGTGTCACAACCGGACGACCAGGCAGGAAAGTACACATCAGAGGGGTAGTCTCAACTCCGCATATGTAAAACCTAATGCAAGTTATTTGCTACTTAATAGAATCTATAGTTTAAATAGGTAATCTAGGCTAATAACCACTAATAGTAACGATAATTATCATCAGCTGCTGCAGCTCTATCTCTCTGATCACTCTTAATATCACCCAAATAGGTTTGGTATGATTGTAACGCTTTTGTGTAATCGGCTTTTGATGCATCTCCATCTGAGTATAATTTTTGGACCGCTTTTATTGAATCACTATATCCACCTCTAATTGCAATCATGCAGTGCTTGACGGCTCTATCAAAATTGCCTGATTTTGCCTCATTAATGCCTAGATTATACCTTGCCGTTGCATCTCCTCCAATGGCTGCCAGCTCATAATAATGCTTTTCTTTCTTCTTATCAACTTTTACCCCTCTACCCGTAGAATATGCATGACCAATACCGTTATATGCCTCTGAATATCCATGTTCTACTGCCCGATGGTAAAATTCTAATGCCTTTGTGAAATCTTGTGGATATCCATCATCCCCATTTCGATAGTAACATCCTTTAATAAAGAACGCTTGGCCATCCCCGGCCTCCATTCTTTTCTTTAAGCTTTCCATTGCTTCCTCGTCTGATTTAGGATTTGGAGTTCTACAGAACGCACACTTCTTTTCGTCAATTTTATTACCTTGGTTATCATAGACAGGTGCTTTCATACATCCACAGCAAATACTCTTTCCACAACATAACATGTAGGCCCTTCCCGTATGTAGAAATGGTAGTCGTATGAAACAGATTGGACAATCTTCATATTGTGATGGTGGTTGTTTAAACAGCTTTTCATCATGCAACTCGGCAGCTCTTTTTCTACATTCTTTTTTATGCATAGAACGATGAGCAATTTGACAGTCTCTATTGCAATATTTAACCATTAAACATGCCGTACATGATTTGAGATCATCACCCTCCTTGCCACAATTGGCACATACCGATATTATATTATTATCAGAGGCCGTGCTCATACTTTGTAACATATTGCTAACCTCACATATATCATCATTATTTGATTCTAATTTTGATACACCGTCATTGCAACCATCGGACGTCCTCATATTGAAAAAACTTCCTATATCAGTTTTATTACTATTGTTATCTGTATACCCTTCACTTCTTATTTATGCAATAGACTCTTTACAAGCCTCTTTACTATTGCTGTAGGGCCTAAACTTTTTTGTTAGGAGTTGCTGGTTGAAATTAGGTAGAATCGAACCGTGTCTCTTCTAATATCTATATGCCGCCTGTGTTTATTATTGATAATGACGATGACAAAAAAACGCTTAACTAGTGTTTAAATAATAATCGTATATATACCGCCGTCCATCCACACCAAAGATTATCTCCTACATATCATCTTTCAAAAGCAAGTATTGAAAAATTAATGTACCGTACGAAAAGTACGTAATACGTCTTACACTCTCATAAATCGAATGTTCAGTCTCACAACCGCAAAGCTCTAGTTCTACAACTTATTATATTGACTATATACACAATACCTCAGCAACATCCTAATGATCATATTAATTAGCAGCTCCCTATACAATCTTATTATTATCTCAGCGGCCACCACTTTCGATAGGATATCAACAAAGAGTTGATAAAAAAGTGCTCACATCATGTGCACAAAAGTTTGTATTTATATTGCTCCTTTGGTATCCTTGCATTCCCTGTACTATACTATACTTTCCTCTTCTTACCGATCAATAGTACCGTTTTCATTTACTTACCGGTCCGGTGTGTGGGCAACCTTGTCCCTTGCATCACTCTTCATTCCATCTTGAGTCTTTTGATACGTCCGAAGTGTGTTTGCATATTCATCTTTTGTGACGTGTCCACTCATAAACCCCTGCTTAACCATCACCAAAGAGGACTCGTTTCCAGCTTTTGATGCAATCATGTAGTGCTTCATTGCCCGTCGATCATTACCAGCGGCACCCTCCAAGCAACCAAGGTTATGCCTTGCCGTGCTATATCCATTAATAGCAGAGAGCTCAAAGTAGTGCTTAGCTTTCTTCGCATCCACTTCCACCCCACCATAACCATTATAGTGAATGCAACCCAAGTTGTAATATGATGATGCACATCCAAGCTCTCCTGCCTTGAGTAACAACTCATTCGACTTTCGATGATCTTGCGGTAAACCACATATCCCTTTTGAATAATACCCCGCAAGTAAGCTATATGCATTTGCGTTACCCTTATCCAATAAGTCCTTTAATCTATTTATCTCCTCCTCGTCAGAACTTGCTGGTGGTGTCCTGCAGAATGCACATATATCTTTTCCTTCATTACATATTATCGTTAAATGTAAATATCTATAATGGAAGAAAAAGAGTAACATAGTGTCATGATACTCTTCGTCTCGTCCTATCTTACACTGATCTAATTCTTCCAATTAAAAGTTTAACATATACAAGTATAGTATAGAGGATACGGATTGGCAATTGGGATTTGTTTTTATATCCATAGACGTGGAAGGGAATGAATTGGATGTATTAAAGTAGGTGAGCACCTACTTTAATAGTAACGATAGTCCTTATTGGCTGCAGCGGCCTCATCTCTTTGACGACTCTTTATCTCGCTCAAATATGCTTGGTAAGATCGTAATGCCTTTGTGTAATCATCTTTTGTTGCAAGTTCATACTTGTATAAGTCTTTGATCTTTTCCAATGATTTAGCACATCCACCTCCTACAGCAATCAAGAAGTGTTTGACGGCTCTATCAATATTGCCTTTATTCACCTCTTCAAGGCCTGCCTGCAACTCATCATAACCCAGGTTAAACCTTGCCTCCACATCTCCACCAATAGCTGTTAGCTCATAATAATGCCTAGCTTTCTTCTTATCAACTTCTACTCCTTCACCAGCATCGTATGCAAAAGCAATACATCCATAGGCTTTAGAATAACCAAGCTCAGCCGAACGATAAAATAATTCTAATGCTTTGGAATGATCTTGTGGATATCCATTCGTCCCATCTCGATAAAAACATCCTATACTATTCATTGCATTGGCATTAGAAGCCTCTACTAGTTTCTTCTCTCTTTCTTTTGCTTCTTCGTTATCTTTATGTCTTGGGACTCTGCAAAAAGGGCATGCACTTATACCTTGTACTCTTGTAAAAACTGCATGGATACATCCACTACAAATAGACTTTCCACAACATGGCTGGTATTTACTACCCGTAGTAAATGACGGCATTTGAAGAAAACAAATAGGACAATCCTCTATTGGCGGTGGTTGTTTGAATAGTTCCTCATCACTAATCTTATCCTCAGCAACACTTGCCAAATACATTGAGTCTAATAATTTGATGACTTCAGTGGTATTCGTATCCTTATCTTGTTTTGAGGCTGGTTGTACCTCTCGATTGTCTGTAATACATACTTTACACCTCCGCTGGCATTTATCTAACTTCCATTGTTTCTTACTGTAACTATCTTTGGGTAGATCGGTACGACATGCAGCACAGATCTTCATTATGTGCACACTGTTTCATTTGATGCGGCTAAGTATTAATCTATTGTTACTATTATTTGCAATGTTTTCCAATTCGATAGGTGCGTCATACATTTGAATTGTATTCATTGAATGCTTCCTTAAATATAGATTGGTGTTGTTCATTGAAAGTAAGGCATGATAAATAGTACATATTAAAGATAAAAACATCCACCTAATATCAATACGAACCTTAAATATTCTTGCAGAATTACAACCGCAGAAGATCTCAAGCTCCTACCTGCCGGCATCAACATCAAAGCAAAGCTCTTCTAAAATACAAACCTAAAAAATGACACAAACACAGAGTTATCTGTGTCATTTATATTGAGGTCTTGACTAACGAAGTGCACTTATAATATCTCCTCATACACAATTGCTACTAGGAGATGCTGCTTATCTAGAGAGTAGCACTCAACTCACGGCAGCATAGAAGGCTAAAACTTAAGAAGCAACTATCAACAACGAAAATATTGGCGATCGAACCGTCTCTCATGAAAAAGTCAAAGTCTTCCTCTTCTGCTTCCAGTCTATGCGCCAGTGTAATTATCTGCAGAGGAATGACAATTCACCTAGCAGAGGTATTAAATATCGGGAATACTTGGTGGATAGTAGTTCAGTTTGATAGTCGGGGTAAAAAACAACTTGTATAGTCAACCATACCCCAAGCTACAAGACACCAACAACACCAACCAATAGTTAATCAAACTACCTCTTCGGTATAGTGTCTGGTGATATAGACAATACTATTTTTTATCTAACAGTAACACGACTATAACCGACGTGAATAGTAACATCGCAACATATCAGAGTATCTATGATAACTAATATGAGCACGCCCAATAGTTGCAATGACGCAAGTATTCATGATGGTGTATGTGAGGTGGTGGGGAAGTTACAGAATATGAGTACCATTGACAATAATATATCAGTATGCGCCAATTGTGGTAAGAAAGGTATTGATGTCAATAACATATGCAACAAATGCAAACAAGTGAAGTATTGCAACGCCGTATGTAAAAAGAAGCACCGATCAAAGCATAAAAAAGAATGCGAGGAACATCTCAAACTTGCCGCTGAGAAACACGATATAGAATTATTTAAACAGCCTCCACCGCCAGATGATTGTCCAATTTGCTTCCAGCAGTTACCATTACTCATCGGGGGGCGTAGATATCAAACATGTTGCGGAAAGAGAATATGTAGTGGATGTATTTATGCTCCAGTCTTTGATAATCAAGGAAATGCAGTTGCTGAGAAAAAGTGTCCTTTTTGTAGAACTCCAACACCATCTTCACATGAGGAGGCAGTAGAAAGGCTTGAGATACGAGTGGATCTAGATGATCCTATTGCTATTCATATTATAGGATGTTATTATAGAGATGGGAGAAACGGATACCCACGAGATCATACAAAGGCATTAAAACTATTTCATCGGGCAAAAGAACTTGGTCATGCTGAGGCTTATACTGCTATTGGTTATGCATATAGTAATGGCAGAGGTGTAGAAGTTGATAAGGACAAGGCCTTGCATTATTGGGAACTAGCAGCTATTAGAGGGAATGGAGCAGCAAGGTGCAATCTAGGTGTTATGGAGGCAAATGGAGGCAATTTTGATAGAGCCGTCAAGCACTGCATGATTGCGGTAAGGAGTGGATTTGCTGATTCTTTAAAGATTATCAAACATTTATACACATGTGGCCACGCAACAAAAGAGGATTACATGAAAGCATTACAATTATATCAAGCATACATAGGTGAGATTAAGAGTGATCAGAGAGACAAAGCGGCGGCATATAATAAAGAGGAATATCGTTACTATTAGTTTAAGATTCAGAATCAGGGAGATTCGATAATGAAAAAAGTATTGGTACTATTGATATTAGAAGAGTCAACGAGTGAGATTGAATGCCCCAACGAGAGGAATAGGGATAGATGCATAAAGTGAGTGATGACATAAGACAGTACTTTTATGAAGTTCAATAATTGGTTAAGATTACCCGTTCGTCTTCTGTCCATAACTACGACTTATCCCAACTATAAGCTATCCAATCTGTTCTTCTATTAGGACAAACCAGGACAAACCCTTGAGATTTCGGCCGGGGGATCCACATTGCTCAGCTACATTACTCGGCAATGGATCTTATATTGCTCAGGCAACATTGAAAAGCTACTCGATCGTATTAGGTTCGTATCAACTCTTAAAGAGAACACCAAAAAACCACTGCCACAATCTATGCAGTTTTGAAACTTCAAGTTGTATCCATTCTTTGAGGCCTTGTTACGGCATAACTCCACAAATGATACCGGTACGACAGCTTTGTATGATTCTTTCGTGCTCGTAATTTCGAAGTGGGCAGTGGAGTGGATGGTGGGTCGATTATTGCCTAATTTAGCATAGTTTTTTTATCTTCTAGCCGTTATTTTACACACAGGCAGGTGTGGTGACGATAGAGCACATAAATCAAAACCGAAGCACATAATCATTTGTAATATCATACTAAACAGATAAGACAACAACCGAAGCAATAATGAAGTCCGTTAGCAATTTAACGGTGAAATCAAAGACTATGATACTCGGCATGGCTTCTCTTCTTGCTATCGTCGTTGCAAGTGTTGTATACGTCATGAATACTCCACATACAACGAGTGGCCTCCGTTTATGGAATGCACATCCCGATGACAGTGTAACTGTTCCGGTACAGCAGAATCAGAATCTCAAGGGCAATGAACTAAACACTGTGCCATTGGGTGTCGGGAAACGCAAGGTAAGGAAGCACACATCTTATGCACATCTCGATGTCGATAGAGTAGAGTTCTCATATTATTATTCAACATAAACTCACTTGTTCATCTATATCACAGCGCAAACTACGACGATTAGGCAAGGCAAGAAAGGATAGGGTACTAGGCAAGGCGAACAAGGACAAGGATGCACCCGAAATTGCAAAAAAGACACAAAGGCGAACTGCTACTAAAGCATGTAAGGATTCTACCAAGGGTTCTACCAAGGGTGACTGCACATCTTCTCCAACCAGAACGCCAACATCTAATCCTTCAGCATCACCATCTGTTTCACCATCGTCCAAACCAACAAGGGCGCCGACCTTATCGCCATCAACTACAGTATGTATTGAGTACCTTCTCACTTTTCGATTAAATCGTTTCATGAATTTTAAGCATACTAACATCATCTTTCCTCTTCAAATCATACCCTTATGATACTACTAAAGCCAACACGTTCTCCATCATTGAGTCCCTCTAATTCTCCCTCAAAGGGACCATCTGTGTCGCCGTCGAAAGAGGTAAGCTCATCTTGAACATATCTTATATTCATTTTCGAAAAAAGGATACCAAATCTATTTGGCCTATGTGTTTATCTATTCATTTGATACAAACCCCTACTGGACTCACGCTATGCTCTGACCTTTTCTCTATCTTCATGTACACATATCATACACCCACAGCCAACGCAGAGCCCAAGTCTTTCTCCTTCGAGGAGCCCAAGTAAAACACCCTCTGTAGCCCCGTCAAAGGAGCCATCGTCAACTCCCAGCCAGTCTCCATCGAAGAGTCCTAGCAAGGTGCCATCCGTGTCCCCAACGAAAGCGGTAAGCCTTTACACACTTGTTCTACTAATTATGATCTTTGAGAATACTAGTGTTGTCACACAACACACATGCACTTCATTCACTTACTCACACATGACATATATGTTCTTTACTCTCCGTTTCTCTCATCTCACAGCCAAGCCTATCTCCTTCAACGAGCCCAAGCAAGGAGCCTTCAAAAGGACCGTCTCTTTCACCCTCTTCTAATCCTACAAAAGAGGTATGATCGTTATTTGAAACATACTTATTGAATGTTCCAGTCTTTATTTCTGAAGGATACCATTTTCTCACTCTATTCACTCCTCTCTACTTAAATCAATCTCTCAGCCGACATCATCTCCCAGTCATTCGCCCTCTAAAAGTCCAAGCAAGGAACCATCTGTGTCGCCATCGAAAGAGGTAAGCTTATAAAGTCATCTTTGAACACATCTTGTGTGCACTTTCGAAAAAAGGATACCGTCCACTTTGGCACGACTTTTTCACTAATCACAACCCTACCTCATACGATATGTTCTGCTCTTTCTCTTCGTCATCTTCTCAAAGCCGACACAGAGTCCGAGTCTATCTCCTTCGAGGAGCCCGAGTAAGGAGGTAAGGAAACATGTTGGCACATCTTATGATCAATTTTGCAAGATCCATTTTTCACTCATTTCTTCCTTCATCTTATTCTCATTAGCCCACCTCAAGCCCTAGCCATTCTCCCTCGCTTAACCCTACTGGATCGCCGTCAAAGGGCCCTTCTCTGTCTCCGACCAGCTCACCTACTAAGGAGGTAAGTTTCATTTGTTTCTGAAAAAAGAATGAACCATACACTGATATAACCCACAATTTCATTTTTGATCTCTTTTATGATTTTCACCTCATCAGCCGACAACAACTCCAAGCCAATCGCCCTCGAAGAGTCCAAGCAAGACACCGTCTGTTTCGCCGTCAAAGGGTCCATCTGCATCTCCATCAAAAGAGGTAAGGCATGTTATGTCGTCATGAACATATCTTGTGTGCATTTTCGAAAAAAGGATACCGAATGATTTTCAACAACCCTTGCCTGCATTCACATGATGTTACCTGCTTCCTATCTTCACTACAGCCGTCGTCTAGCCCCACGGTAGGGCCTAGTGCATCGCCAACAAAGGAGGTGAGCACTTCTTTTGTGCCTGTATGGACTCCTTCATAGCCGTCATCTCACACAGACAACAACACACAAACACTCACTTTTCTTGTCTATTACGCCTATTCTCTACTATCACATCACTGCAGCCCACATCGAGTCCTAGCCAATCGCCTCTAAATCCAACAGAGGTGCCAACGAAATCGCCTTCAAAAGAAGTAAGTATTGCTTGGAAGATCTTTGACCTATTTGAAAAAAGATACCGCACACGAATTAGGATCTAACCCATTAACACTTTCTCTCTTGTTCACCTCACTCAGCCGACAACAACTCCAAGTCAATCGCCCTCAAAGAGTCCAAGTAAGGCACCGTCTGTTTCACCGTCATCCAGTCCAAGTGAATCGCCTTCGAAAGTTCCAACAGTGAGTGTACACGTCCATGAAGTGGTATTCTTTAGATTGTTTGCCACACGTTTGTTTGCTCATCTTCCTTCCGCTCTTTCTTTAATATACTCAGACAAATCCAACTTCGAATCCAAGCAAATCCCCGTCCGCAACCCCAACGGTAAGTGTACACACAGCACATTGTTCGTTTATCATGTCTATGCAACTAATCTTTTTCTGTTTCTTATGATACCATAGGCAAACCCAACATCCAGTCCTACCATTTTCGACCCAGAATTTCCTGAGTTTCCTACCTCAGAGCCTTCAACTGGATCGCCATCAAAAGAGCCGTCCCTATCACCCACTTCTAATCCTACAAAGGTACCGACTAGTTCGCCATCAAAAGACGTATGATCGTTATTTAGAACATATCTTGTGTACTTATTTTGAGGATACTTTTTTCCTCACACTCTATTATCTCTCCTCTTTAATATATAGCCGACATTATCTCCAAGCCAGTCGCCCTCAAAGAGTCCTAGCAAGGTACCGACTGGATCGCCTTCTCTAGAACCAACGATTGGGAGTACTCCCGAACCTTCGGCTGGCGGAGGTGTGGTTCCTACACCTGTAGGGTTTTGCATTCCTGAAGTAAGTTTATATTTACTAACTTGTTCATGATCTCCTTTACTAACTCCTTTTCTTGTTCTAATTCAATCTCTCATCGTCGTTATATCTATTTGTAGGATGAAGAATCTACTAGTGATGGTGATAAATGCCTTTGTGGCACCTGTGATGAGACTAACATGTGTGTCAATGAGCTCAGCGGTAGTAGACCAATCTACTTTGCCATTAAGTATACTGGTACTGGTGATGCTCCATCTGCAATTAGTGTAAAGGTCAAAGGAAAAGCTGGGTGTCAGTTTTTAGGTATCACGCCAGATGTGATGGGAAGTGATTCCATCTACTTTGTTGATATTGGATCTACTTGTGGCACCGGTGGTGATTTTGAGGTTTACGAAGGAAATACCATTGCTGGTGATGTGATTGGATACATCCACATCTCCTGTTCTGATGAGCTCTACATTGGACTTGCCTTTGATGACCAAGAAGAGAATGGATTTGGTCCGTTTACCTTGGTCGGAGCATGCTTTAGTCCAAGCAGGAAAAATGTTCAAACTCCCACGTGTTTAGGTCAATGTGATGGTATTATCAAAGAAGATGCTTGTACTGATGAGACTACTGCCGCCGCCTCCGTAGTTGCCTCCACCAAGGTAGTAGCTCCTTGGGCACCCAATAAGAAGAACAAGAAGAAGAACCGTGGAAATTAGAGAACTTCACTCCACCGAGGTAGTATGTAGCCCATTGGACATTAGAGAACCGGCGGTGTTTGATAGATTATACATATTTATGTGTCCTGTTTGCCCCTAGAGAATAATACTAAATCCTGTAATATCCCAATTGTTGTGTAACTAACTAGCATGACACTTATGTTCTTTATAGCTCTTCCAAACAAGCCTGAAGTAGAAGTACCCCGTTTTCATTCTTGTCAGCTTGAGAGGTGAAAGATTCATCGATTTCATCCATATCTGCTTCCTCTTGATGACTGTTGTCCTTGCATTGGCGTGCATATGATTCTGACTTCAATACTACTGGAAAGTTACTTAACATACTCCTTACTGCCATTGATTTAACGGCAGCAAATGGAACTGACATGTATTCTGTATCATTATTATCATTCCCCATGATGGGAATCTTCTTAGTCGGTTGTGTTGTTGCCCCATCTTTATTGGGTTCCCCTTGAAGTGATATATGATCAAATAGATTTGATAGGCTCGAATTTGATGAACCGTTATGGGTACTACTAGTGCTACTAGGCCGATTATACTTTAAATGATACAGGCTTTGTTGATTAAACTGGGAACACTCCAATTGTTGAGCAACCGCAAGTATATCGAGACTATTTTGTGCCGTGATTATTGATCTGCTATTACTTGATACTACTGAAGATTTGTAAATGTGCACTCCAATAGGCTGACAAAACATAGATATGCTCTCGTTAAGGTTGTCTTTAACCTTCTCTAGATATTGAAGTTCAGCACGATGTACTACTTGATCTGTTGTAGATACATGATTTGTTGACAATTGTTTACCACCGCTACATTGTGGACATATGCATAAAGTACAGCTACTTCTTTCAAGTAATCGTAGTTCACATTCAAGCAGTAATGAAGGACATAGGTACTCTTCAGCAAGTAGAGCCAGTTCTAATAGTTGTTGACACTGTTCGGTAGGAGACCCTCTTAAGCCGAATGATACCGATCCATGGTAGATATGACTCAGTAGCATCTTTGCAACTAGTTGTGGAAGGTCCACATGTACAGTTAAGCGGCCACCTTGAGAAGAATGACGTTCAGTGAAGCGTATTTGGGCAGCAAGCTTGCCACATCTGGCCGAGACGATTGATCGGTGAGCACATAACTTTACTCCTCCCTCAACAGCAAGGTCAAACTCGTCATCTTTGACAGCTCCTTGATAATCTACTTCTTGTAACTTTGAATCCAACATAGCTCTCTTTAACCAGTTACAATTAACTCCATTCATTCGAGTTTTGAACCATGGCAAGGTTGTCAACACATAACTCCAATCCATATCTGTATGACTCGAGCAGGTATCATTTATAGACTTGGACTTCTTCTCTCCTCTACAGCTTGGGATGTGATACCGAATCAGTGATACCTCAAAACTCTCATCTGATGCTGAAGTAATGCCTTGTGGTATGGTTGGAATGAGACGTCCAGTTGATATACACTTTTCAAGCCATTGTAGTCCTTGTTGGGATAGATTCTGATCAGCACTTTGTTCATACAATACAAGACCGCATTTGCCATAATCGAGATTTCCAGTATACCTTAGTAAGAACAGGGAAGCTACCAGAGCAGCATCAATAGACGAGTGTATAATATCATCTTCTTTCTCTTCTAGTACTCGAAAGTATGACTCTGGCTGTTGTGCAAGTATTGGATCACGTCTCCTTTCTTGTTTTGCTTCGTGGAGAGAGATAAAGTAGGCATTCATCATATATTTAATGGCCACTGGATCTGCAGCTCGAACTGCGGCAGTAAGTGGAGTTTCCTCGTGAATCTCTCCATCATATTCACTTAATGATCTCGTATATCCGGGATATTGTATCATGGAGGGTAGATGAGGGTTGGCTCCTCCTTCAGTGATGAGCAGCTGTATGATTTCATGGGTGGTATCATCTTGATGAGTTCTATTTGTACTGTCCTTCTCCTCTCCGTATTCATATACAGTCTCCAGTAGTGCCCTGTTAACTTCACTACGAACTTGTCCTCCGGGAGAAGAAGAACCATAACATGAGTCAAGGAGAAGTTTTACCATTTCTACAGATCGACTTGATACTGCCACTATCAAGGCACATGAATCTAACCACAAATTTGAATTAACGGCAAATCGAGTTGATAGAAGATGCATGATGATATCCGTACTTGGTTGGTTAAGAGGAGTTGCACGAACAGAGGCATATGAGAAGACGAGACTAATAGAAACTAAACGATCCAAACATACATTTATACATACAACATATCAACTTACGACTCTGAAGCCACCGCCGAAACAAAAGGCGTGCAACCCAACGAATCTTTCCCATCCAAAGCTTTGGCTACATTAACTCCAGGAGTAGTATGACAATCAAGTAATATTTCCAATAGCTGTAAATCACCCTGATTACATGCCAAATGTAGTAAGTTTTGTTTATTATAATTGGTAGTTGAAAGTATCCGTTTCTGATCTTTGATAGGGGTGTACCGTAAGAGCATATCAAATGCAGAAGCACATTGTGAAGAAGCAGATGCTGACATGGCTAGCTGATGATGTTTATCATGGCTATCATCTTCTCCTTCCAGCTTGTATTTATGATGTTGTCGATCCATACAACAAAAGTGAAAAGCAGTATTGCCACCCAATTGTTCACGACGAACCAACTTCCTTGGAGATGATATACACATTATTGTTTGGATACATTGTACGTGATTAAGTTCACATGCTAACATTAGTGGTGTTCGTCCATATTCATCTTCTTCATCCCAGCTATTCTTTGATGAATAGGAAGGTGTTAGTGCCTTGGATGATGTTGTGTACAAGAGACGTACTATACTGGGAAGATTTAGGTATATGGCAAGCTGAAGTGGAGTCATGGCATTCACATCGGCCGAGAGTAGATGATCTGTTTCTGGGGTTGATTCTTCATCCTCAAATTCACATAGGATTGATAAACCAACTCTCAAATTCATCCATCGACTAACATCATCATCACTTTGCATTGTTAATAAACGATTTAATACAACTTCGCCATCTGACTTATTCCTCTCATCATCTTCCTTATTATTATCGAAAATACTAATACCATTGCCCATTATCTCATGATTCGTATACTTTAATGATATAATATAAATAACATAATGTAATGGATAATCCAATTCCAAAGACTGCTTCTCTAAATCAAGTATAGTTTGTGATACAGTTGGTTTAATATATGGTATTATCGGTGGAGTGTTTGGTCGAGGTGTAGTATTAGTATTGGGTTTGGTCATTTCATCAAATGGTGTTGTGGATAATGATGGTGGCTCCATTGGATCATAGGAGTTAGTGTGGATGAGACTGTCATTATCTGAAGACGAAAAAGATGATGAACTATTACTACCATTATCATCGGAAGAAGAGTCATCAGTATTATCATCCTTCATACTACCATCTCCACTATTCAACAAGGCCTTCCCTCTCTCCTTCTCATCCAACATCCTTCTTCTCTCCAACCGTTCTTCTTCCACTCTCCTACGTTTAGCACGGACGGCATCCCACCATCTTTTACGCATTTTAGTTAATTCACTATTTGTCCATTTATGTTTTGTATTTGGTATTGTTTGATAATAGTTGCTGCTATTATGAGTTGATGTTTCTGTAGAAGTAGAAGGAGTTGGATATTGTACATTCTTTTCTTCAGTTTCTGTTCTATCATCTAGCTGATCTTCTCCATCTACTTCTTTATTATCTAATACATTATGCGGTAGTGGTTTATTGTATGTAAGTTTTGTCAATTGTACCGACTCTTTCATATCCTCTTGCAATTGCAATTGTTCTTCTAAATACTTTTGCTTCTTCTGTTGTTCTTCTATTTCTATCGAAGCTAGTTTGTTTGCTAAACTATCATTCCAATTGGTATCATCAGTGGTGGCAGTTCTATCATATGTAGATGGGGCAGTGGTATTAGCATTAAGTGTAGGGAAATTGCTTTCGTTATCGAATAGTTCATCAGCTGGGTGCTTCTCTGAAGTAGCACTGCCATTATTAGCCTTCATTTTGTGATGTCTTCTACTATGATTTGCAGCTTTATGCGTACGATGTGAGCCACCGCCAGCAGCAGCGGTAGAAGAGATGTACGATATATCTGTGGTATCACCTTTCTTATCAGATCCTCCTTTCCGTCTTCTCCTTCTTCGTTGCTTCTGTTTCTGATGTTCCTGATGTTTACTTCTAATATGATTTTGTGTAGAAGTAGATTGATCATGCACATCTTGTGTACTAGTTGATATCATACCTTTGTCTATGCTTGTATGTGTATAACTATCATTGTGATATACTTCTTTTGTATTAATGCCATTATTATTTGATGTATATAATGCCTTGCCTTCGTTTAGGCAATTCCCGTTTACATTCTTCTTGCCATATCTATGTTGCCTCGTTCTTTGATGTTGTCGTCTTCTTCTTGTGATATTATGATTTGCAGTAGTCTCACCATTGCAATGTTCAACCGGATCATCTTTAGCATTATTATCACTATATGATACCATAGAAGTAGATGTAACTGCGGCAGGCGGATGCCATTCTTTAGCATTGGCGTTCATATTCAAGGTTGGGGAGAGATCGAGGTATCCTTCTATAATTGGGTCAATATCGCTCTGTTACCGCTGAGCTTGTACCATTAGAAAGATCGCGAAAAGATGATCAAGTGCATGTCAGTAGTGTCACATAATATATACCATCGATAGAGGAATAGCAAATCCAGCAAGTTTATCGTACAAAGAGTGAGAAAAATGCAAGTGAATAAAATGGCGATAGAACGATACAACTATCAGTGCAGAAGAGTGATTGTTATTACTAATTGCATTATCATAACTATACTCGCAATAACTGCTTTGGTATACAAACAGTATAGTCATTTGATTAGTGAACGGTATTTTGGCTATTGAAGCTTTGGTATCATCGAGTAGAAACGATTTTATAAAAAAAGTACACATCTTGTGCACTTCCTGATATCCAGGCACCAAACTATTTAACATTATATTCTGATATTAATAATATAGAAGGGGTTGGTATTTATCAATAAATAATGCATAGTAGCATACCCCGTCAACATTGCAATAACCAAAATTCCGATAACACTAGAGAGAATTGGTTAAAAAAACATCATGGGCAACAGTATTAGTAACCTGTTATCATATGATGTACTAGTATCTATAACAGCAGCTTCAATCGGTTTATTATTAATATGGTTTATATTGGGTGTTAGAAGTAGTAACAATAAAAACAAGGATCATGACAAAGAGCTATTCAAACAACCTCTGCCGGAAGAAGATTGTCCGATTTGCTTCCTTCGATTGCCATATCTTAATACAGGTAGTAGATATTATGCATGTTGCGGGAAAGTTATATGCAATGGGTGTGTCTATGCTCCTGTCTATGATGATCGAGGCAATGAAGTTGATAATCCGTGTCCGTTTTGCAGAACTCCACGAACATCTTCCAATGAAGAATTAAACGAAATGGAGAAGAAACGAATGCAAGCTGATGATAGGACTGCAATATTCAATATAGGAGTGTACTATCGAGATGGGAGATATGGCTTTCCACAAGATTACACCAAGGCATTAGAACTATGGCATCGGGCAGGTGAACTTGGACATGCAGCAGCGTACCGTAATATCGGTGTTGCTTATGAAGAAGGCAGAGGAGGAGTAGAAATTGATAAGAAGAAGTCTGAGTATTATCATGAGCTGGCAGCCATAAAAGGGGACGCAGGAGCAAGATTCAGTCTAGGATGTCACGAAGCGTGTGCAGGCAATATGGATAGAGCCCTAAAACACTTTATGATTGCAGTGAGAGATGGACATAGTAAATCATTGAAGGATATACAACAGTTCTATGGATATGGATTTGTAACAAAAGAAGATTATACCGCGGCATTACAATTATATCAAACATACTTGGGAGAGATCAAGAGTAGCCAAAGGGACAAAGCTGCTGCAGCTGACGAGGAGTATCGTTACTACTAATGTTATATAGTTTAGAGATGATATGATATGGATGAGTCATTAAAGAGATACTATCATTAATATTAGTTATTTCGTCTATCTCAACTTGTATATCCCATGAATTAATAATAACGATACTTCTCATCTGCAGCGGCGGCTTTATCCCTTTGTACACTTTTAATCTCACCCAAGTACGCTTGATATGATCGCAATGCCTCCATATAATCTTCTTTTGTTGCATGTCCCATTGAATATAAATATTTGATTGCATCCAATGACTCACTATTCCCACCTCTTGCTGCAATCATGTAATGTTTCAATGCCCGGTCCTCATTACATATATTTTCTTCTACAGTACCTAGATTGTACCTTGCATATACATCTCCTGCCATAGCTGCTAACTCATAGTAATGCATAGCTTTTTTTAGATCAATTTCTACTCCTTGACAATAATTGTATGCATATCCGATACTGGCATAAGCTATTGCATGACCAAGTTCTCCTGCCTTGTGGAATAGTTTTAACGCCTTGGCATAATCTTGTGGGTACCCTTTTGTCCCATCCCGATACTTACATCCCATATAGAACATTGCAACAGCATCACCAGCCTCGACTCTTTTCTCCCGTCTTCTATTCGCCTCCTCATTTGATGTAGGTGTTGGAATTCTGCAAAAGGGACACTTATTACTATCAACTTCATTTCCTTGGTCATCATAAACAGGCGCGAGTACACACCCATTACATATCTCCTTTCCACAACAAGGCATATATGTACACCCCGAGCTTAATGAAGGCATTCTTAGGAAACAAATTGGACAATCTTCTGCTGATGGTGGTTGTTTGAATAGTTCTATATCATGTAATTCAGCTTTTCGTTTTCGACACTCTTTTTTATGTTGTGGACGATGAGCAATTTGACATTTTCTATTGCAATATTTCACCATCTTACATGCCGGGCACGTTTTGAGTTTACTACCCTCTTCCTCACCTTTACCACAATTTGCACACAATGAAGTATCATTAACTTCATTGTCAACCGTATTCATATTCTGTAACATATCATTAACCTCACATACAACATCATCTTTATCATTTGATGTTGATGCACCGTCTTTGCAACTAACATCAGATGTGCTCATATTATACTGGAATAATATATAATTTGTTGTTGTGGTGGTGTAAGTATATACCGTTCTTTTGTATTTCAATCCCTAATGAATACTGATAATACCGAGTGTGTTTGTAAAGGTACTTTAGGCTATCTTGTTGGGATCCCGAAGACAAAACAATACTTGATATATGCCCCGGATAATATCAAACTGAACCACTACCCAACTAATCCAACAATAATGCTTCGTATACCTCTTTTAGGTTATTGGTTGTTATTCAGAGGTTGATTAAGTGAAGGTAGACTTGTCCATTGCTTCCCCTTCCTCCTTCTAACCTCAATGTATAAAAGGCCAATGAAGAAGAGGTAGTATATATCATCTATTGTCGATAGCAACTAGGACATTTGAAATGTTAACATATTCAATAGCTAAAATATACTGATATTGGCATATAATTCAAAACACAAAACATAATGAGCATTAGTATTAGCAATCTATTGGAATTGATATCGTATGATAAAGTAGTATCAATAACAGTATCATCAATTGTTTTATTGTTGGTCTGGTTTAAACTTGGTGGTAGTAATGATAATGATAAAAACAAGGAACACGACGAAAAGCTATTCAAACAACCACCACCGAGAGAAGATTGTCCTATTTGTTTCCTCCGATTGCCTTCTCTTCATTCGGGTACGAGATATTATGATTGTTGTGGAAAAGTTATATGCGGTGGATGCAGTTTCGCACCACTTTATGACAACTTAGGCAATGAGGTTGATATTGACGATCGTAAGTGTCCATTTTGCAGAACTCCAGAAGTTTCCGATGAGGAAGAAGCTGAAAGTTATAAGAAACGAATAGAGGCAGACGATCCTATTGCAATACATAAGTTTGGATGCTTCTACTCTACTGGAATGCACGGATACCCTCAAGATCACGCGAAGGCTTTGGAATACTGGCATCGTGCAGGAGAACTTGGTTATGCAACAGCTTATCTCAATATTGGCACTGCTTATTATCGTGGTCAAGGAGTAGAGGTTGACAAGAAGAAGGCTATTCATTACTATGAACTTGCTGCTATGAGAGGAGATATGGTAGCAAGGTACAATCTTGGCAATAATGAGGCGTGTGTAGAAAGAGCTCTCAAGCACCATATGATTGCCGTGAGAGGTGGACATAGCAATTCTTTAAAAGAGATCAAAGAATTGTACAAGTATGAACTTGCAACAAAAGAAGATTATACAAAAGCATTACGAGCTTATCAAGATTACTTGGGTGAGATCAAGAGTGATCAGAGGGATGAAGCTGCTGCGGCTGATGAGGAATTTCGTTACTATTAGTACAATCTGATTAAGTTTCTTTAATGGTAGTGCCACAACTTTTTTCTAATAATGCTTACTTAAGTAATATATTATCTTAGTAAATTTATACCTACTCATTTAGCCACAAGCGAAGCCTCCTTCTTCTTCATTGATTCATTTTGACAGTATTCTGCTAGTTGCCTCATCAAGCATTGAATGAACTCAGTTTGTATCTCCGTCTTGTTCCATATCTATATGTCCTCTACCTGATTTAGATTTAGATATACTATAGCCTTGTCGGGATCTCATAATCGAGCCACAAATCACCTATAGGCATAGATACCCAGCCTCAATGATGACCCTCAATGAATAGGGAGTCCAATACTAATAATAACGATAATCATCTCGTGCAGCAGCAGCTTTATCCCTCTGGGGACTCTTAACCTCACCCAAGTATATTTGGTATGATCGCAATGCCTCCATATAATCATCTTTTATTGCATATCCATCTGTGTACATCTCTTGGATAACCTCCACAGTATAAGCATCTCCGCTCCTTACTGCAATCATATAATGCTTCAGTGCTCTATCCATGTTGCCTGCATTTGCCTCATTGTTGCCTAGATTGCACCTTGATTGTACACTTCCTCCCATAGCTGCTAGTTCCCAATAATGCAAGGCCTTGACCTTATCAACTTTTACGCCTTGGCCATTATTATAAGCATAACCAATACTGCTATATGCCCCTGCATGGCCAAGTTCTGCTGCACGATGCCAGTGTTCTAATGCCTTGGTATAATTCTGTATAATTCCACTCACCCCTTCTCGATAGAACACTCCCACAGCATATATTGCATGAGGATCATTAGCCTCCACCCGTTCCTTCATTCTTTTAACTGCTTCCTTTTCAGAATAAGGCTTTGGAGTTCTGCAAAAAGAGCACTTTTGATTATCAACTTCATTGCCTTGGTTATCATAGATAGGAGCATGTGCACATCCACTGCATATAACTTTTCCGCAGCATGTCATGTATCTATACCCCGTTTGAAGTGTGGGCAATCGAAGGAAACAAATCGGGCAATCATCCTTCGGTGGTGGTTGCTTAAATAGCTTTTCATTGTGTAACTCGGCAGCAATTCTAAGTTCTTCATTCTGTTTCTCGGCGGCTAGTCTTTGATATTCTTCACAATCTTTCTTGTGCTTCTTTTTGTGCACCTTTTTACATACAGCGTTGCAATATTTCACCATCTTACATTTATTACATATATTGTTGACATCACTACCCTCTTTACCACAATTGGCACATACTGATGTATCATTAACTTCATTGTCAACCGTGCTCATCTTCTCTAACTTTCCAATCACATCACATGCATCACTGTCTTTGCAACTATCGGTGTAAATCTTATCGGACGTGCTCATGATATATCACTTGTTATGATGTAAGTGTATACCGTTCTTTCGTATTTCAATATCTAATGATACCGGTGTAACAAGCGTAATGTGGCTAGTAGCTGTGATTTGTGTCTCACCAAAAAAACTTCTATATATATGTAATTATATCACTTGTATACACCGACTATCAAACTAAGCTAAACTCACACCAACTGAATCCGATATTATTAAGACCTCTTTCTGGGTGATTTGGCTGTATTATTATGGATAGTAAAAGAAATTAAATGTCGTCAAAATACTTTTCTACCTTTATATCTCTCCGCCTGATGTGAGTAAGACGTTAGATCGCCATTTTATTAGTGCATTTTTTTTTTTCACAACTCATTCTCTCTCGCTACGTGTTATGGCGCTAGCAAAGCAAAGTAGCAGTCACAAAGCCTTAATTCACTTGGGCAGACGATAATAATAATTCTCTCACAATACAATATCGGCTTTGGTAGACAAATAGTATAGTCATTTGAGTTTACATTGATTGTTGGCACTGCCTTCTCTCAAGAGGTGTTTATACCATACCATTAACATTAAACGCTCCTCTACAGTGTACGCAATAGTACTAATGTTATAATAGGGGGCTAGTCTATATCATCTATTATTGATAACGACTAGGAGGATATACCTTATCAACATTGCAACAATAACCATAAATACTGATCAGCATAGCAAAAGTATCAAACAAATACATGGGCATTAGCAACCTGTTATCGTATGATACAGTATTATCATTTGTAGTATTGTCATTTGTATTGTTGCTTAGTGTTAGTTGGTTTATACTGAAGAGTGGCATTAACAGTAAAAATAACGACGAGCATGATAAGGAATGTGAGGAACATGCCAGACTTGCTGAACGTGCCGCCGAGTTGTTACAGAGGAAGAGCAGCTCTTCAAACAGCCACCAGCAGAAGATTGTCCAATCTGTTTCCAACGTCTACCTACACTTCATACAGGGTATAAATACCAGACGTGTTGTGGAAAAGTAGTATGCAGTGGATGTGTTTATGCACCTGTATATGATAACCATGGGAATGAAGTTGATAATAAAAAGTGTCAATTTTGTAGAACATCACATCCTAAATCATATGAGGAAGCAGACACAAGATTAAATAAACTTGTAGAGGCTGGAGATCCTATTGCAATCTACAATCTAGGAATGCTGTATCAGGAAGGTATAGGCGGGCATCCACAGGATCATGAGAAGGCATTAGAGTTATACAATCGATCCGGAGAGCTTGGATGTGCCAAAGCATATGTTTATATTGGTTGTACATATAGTAGTGGTAGAGGGGTAGATGTTGACAAGAAGAAGGCCAAGCATTATTACGAGTTAGCAGCTATGGGTGGAGATGTTTCGGCAAGGCACAATCTAGGTTGTCTGGAGGCACGTGCAGGTAATATGGATAGAGCCCTCAAACACTTTATGATCGCAGCAAGAGATGGTCATGCTGATTCTTTGGGGGTTATCAAAATAATATACTCCAAAGGATATGCAACAAAAGATGATTACATGAATGCATTACGATCATATCAAGCATACTTAGATGAGATCAAGAGTGATCAGAGGGATAAAGCTGCTGTGTTTAGCGATAGTTATCGTTACTATTAGTTAATTTACTATTACCATTCATATCTTTTCTAATCTTTATTTAGTATATATTAACATCTACTTTTCATTTAGCCACAAGAGAAGCCTCCTTCTTCTTTATTGATTCATTTCTGCAATACTCTAGCATTGAATTTACCTCATCAAGCATTGAATGGACCCAATTCGTATCTCCATCTTGTTCCATATTTATATGTTCCTCAACCTGATTTAGATATACTATAGCCTTGTCGGGATCTCGTAGACGTGCCATGAAATCACCTAAACATAAGTACCCGGCGGCAATGTTGATATCATTCTTACATCCAGCCTTTTCGCACTTTGCTTCAAGATGCATGGCCGTTTCTATTGCCTCAATTAGAGTTTCGGCCGCCTCTTTTGGTGGTGGTAGTAGATGTGCCCTTCTCGTCCGCATTGCATACTTGTGTCTAGTACTAATAGCCATACCTAAATGATAATGTACTCGGGCATCGGCTGGATTAAGGACTGCCGAATATTGTAATGATTCCACTCCTTGACATATCTCATGCCACCGTTCATCTGATGGGTCGTTACTATCCCCTTGCATTAAGTGTACACCAAGCCAGTAAAGTATATCACTGTTGGTTGGATCGATATCTCTTGCAAGACGTAGAAAGGGAAGCAGCTTATCTCTGTTCATTTCTTTGGCAACAGATTGTAGTCTCATTGCACTCTCAATTCCCCACGTATTCTCAGCCACTGGAAGGACCTCTTTGGGTCGTCGAGCAGTGAGGAATATGACAAGGATATCTCTTATACCGCTCGTTGTTGGAGCTCCGGCATGTCTTTGGGTTGTCTTATGGACAATTGCATGCCCTGGAGCACTTGGTCGTTGAACATAATCATCATCATCTCCGACCGTAAGTGCCTCAAAGAAGGTGCCACCTTAAGTATAGAGTAATGTAGTTTAGTAAATGAACAATACAATAATGACAGTTGTCGTCGGAGTAATCACTTACCACCAGTAAAGCCATTCACATCTTGATCCTGATGTGCATTAAGGGCAATGTTGACAGAGTAGATGCCTCCATCTTGATGCTATGTATGGTAAATGGTAAAGATACGGTTCATTATGAGAGAAGAGGATTCGATTCAGATGTGGCATTACTCCAAAAGACCAACTTACCAAAGGTTGAGATGCTCCCACACGTCCAGCAGCTCTTGCCTTCTCGCCATTATACCGAACTAGGATAGAATCATATACACATAATGATCCCTGTGGTGGTATATGATTATCAGATTCTTGACCAATGGTAGCTCGAACTAATGGGTATATCTTTTCATTTAGGATTGTATCAATCCTTGTCTTGAGGACGGGATCGGCTGCACATAGGTCATCGAGATGCACCTCCGAATTGCCTGTTTGTAGAATTGACGAGGGGAAGACAGTGGTTAGGTGGCTAAATCATATCAGACATGAGCAAAACATCAATCGTCACTTACCTTCATACTGCATTGTATATCGACTAGTCTGTGCCCCAGCAGCTCTAGCAAAGTGTCTATTAGCAGCATCCGTCAACATTGCAATATCCTCAGTACTGAACACTGGTACATCTCCCACTGTCCGTACAGATACCTTCTTATTATCTGCTGATGTAATATATTCATAACTCGGCGCATCACACACCCCTTGTTGTAAAACACTCCTATCCTCAACAGCAAGTGATGAACGTATACTACCACATTCTGCCCACTTATCAATAACACTTAAGGCCTTATTATATTGTCCCATTCGTGCTGAAGTGTCTGCTAATGCATTTAAACAGATTGTTAAATCTTGTATACCATTCACGCCTGCCTTGACTGCGGCACTTTCTAAATGTGCTGATTGTTCTAATGCTTTTGATATTTGTGTTAGGTGTGTACTTTCATCAATCATGCCAATATTACCGTTGTCTTCGCTACCGTCTGATTGCTGTAATAGCAGTCGTTGTTCAACATCCATCTTGGCTTTCAGTGCCGTAGCCAATTGAAAATAAACTCGTGCATCCGTTTCACATAATCGTGTTGCCTTTTCAAGATTATAGATTGCCTTATTTACGTAACTTAACTGTTCATGTAAATCGACTCCTCCTTCACTACTAGCTCCTCCTTCTGTAGACTCGTTGTTAGTCATACGACCTAAATAATCAAATCCCAACCATAGATAATTCTCATGTGACGTAATGTCAATTAATCCTGCTAATGTTACATACTTTACTCGATCTTCTCTAAATTTAGCATAATTTCGTAATCGGTAGGAACGTTCTTCTGCTGGTGCCTCATATTGTGGGGTATCTTCTGCTTTGTCACTTTCTTTTTGTTGTTGATGATCCTGCAGTTGCTGTTGGGATGAAATATCAAGATGTTTTGTAGTTAACACTAATCGTAATGCATAATGTCTATTCGTTTCGGCACTTTTAATAATTTCACTCCTTGAATTGCAATCTAATCCCTCCCTTTCTTCGTCACCCATTCCGTTCTCATGCTGCAGTTGGCCAAGTTCATGTATATTAGACGGTACAACTAAAGCAGCAGTACGTTCATTTGATTTATGTATAATACCTTGTCCTGGAAACATTGGTCCTACTATTGCTTGAGTATTTAATGATGATGATTTATTGACAGTTGCAGTGGATGATGGTATGAGTGATTCCATGAAGATACCACCCACTACCTTAGCTTCGTCAACCCCATTATGTTCATTACCCAAGTCAACATGTACAACAAACAAACCAGCATCACGTTCAAATGTAGTCATTGAGGGTTTGGCACCATTATATCCACCATTTGCAAATATTGATGCTGATGTTACTGTTAATACCGGCTGAGACTTAACTTGTTGTTCACTCTCGAGTTTAGCGTCGGTAGACTGGATTGGTGTAAAGGCATCATGATCATACCATCCTTCCCGAACAGTTGGATAAACTACCGTTTCTAATGCCTTGTTAATTTCACTAACTAGTATCTCGCTATTTGGGCCGCCCGTATTCATTAGATCAGATAGATCTACTCGATCGATATCCAATGCCATCCCTTCATTTTCTTCCCGTTGAGAGTTGAAATAAGTTTTGGCAGCATTACGTATAACATTGACTGTATTTTCATTAAGGACTGGTGTAGATGAAAATTGATATACTTTCTTCTCTCTCTTCTCTCTCTTATCCCCTCCCAAATTCTCCACCACCGCCGCCGCCGTTGACGATGAAGATTCACCAAAAGGTGGTATGTCATCAACACTTTCTGAAACTAAGTAAGGATAAGATTCAACAGCCTCACGTTGATGATCATAATCAATTGCTTTTAATATTGCAGTGTAGGATGGTTCTTTCTCTTTGTTTAATTCTTGATTATTGTTTGTGAGTTGTGATTGGGTAGATTGCTCGGTTGAGACTGCAAGATATGTAGATATTAGCCTATTATTTGCAGCACACTTATTGTCTGAGGATATGTAGACATTATTGTTATATCTTGATAGAGATTGATATGAAGAAGGGGAGAGGAAGGCATATATCGATTGATGTGAAATTGCAATGCATAGCACTAATAGCCAAAATGATACCATGCTGCTCAGGCCCGTACGATGTCGAGTAAATGTCTATATTACTATTGCAATATTGTAGGTGTTATCGATGTATTTGCTTTGCTTCGGCGCCGCAATACAAGCATTAGCTATTCAATGACGTGAGAGTTGAGTTGAAAAAAATGCACTACTAAAATTATGGCGATCGAACGTCCATACTAATATTTGTCTCCTCATAGTTACTCCCCCTTGCTGGTGGCGTTATAACCTACTCTTTCACTATCCATAACAGAACCAAAATCACCCAGAGAAGAGGTATCATCGGATTAAGTTGGGTAGTAGTTCAGTTTAATGTTGTGGGTATATAAAGTGGTATAAATATAAGTTTTTGTCCCACCACAAAATAGCAAACAGGCATAATACATACTTCTTATAGACCAAACATACAGCAAAAACAACACGCCCGATATCTTCGGTATGATTAGATATTGAAATAAAAGAGATCGGTATACTCACATCATAACTACAAGTAAAATATGAGCACGTCCGATAAGATTTGTACCAATAGTTGCAAAGACAGCGATGATGATGCATGTGATGTGAACGATATGTTGCAAAATATGAGCACAATTGAAAATGAAGTTAATGATACATCAGTATGCGTTAATTGTGGCAAGGCGGATGCCAAGAATATATGCAACAAATGCAAGGTTACAACGTACTGCAATGCCGTATGTAAAAAGGTGCACAAAAAGAAGCATAAGAAAGAATGTGAAGCATATCAAAGACTTGCGGCAGAGTTACATGATGAAAAGTTATTCAAACAACCACCACCAACTGAAGAAGATTGTCAAATATGTTTCCTACGAATACCAACGCTTCACACGGGTAGTACATACAAGTCATGTTGTGGGAAAGTTATATGTAGTGGATGTATTCATGCACCTCTTTATGATAATCAAGGCAATGAAGTCAATAATGCAAAGTGCCCTTTTTGCAGAATTCCAACGCCTTACTCAGATGAGGAAGGAATTAAAAGATTTAGGAAAAGAGTGGAGGCTAATGATGCTATGGCAATATGTCATCTGGGATGTTATTATCGAGACGGGTTACATGGACTGCCAAGAGATTATACAAAGGCATTAGAACTTTACCATAAGGCAGCAGAACTTGGCTATGCTAAAGCATATTGCAGTATTGGCTACGCTCATGACTATGGAGAAGGTGTGATAGTTGACAAGGAGAAGGCTATACATTATTACGAACTAGCAGCTATGGGAGGAGATGAAGTAGCTAGGTACAATCTAGGCAATAAGGAGCATCGGGCAGGCAATATGGATAGAGCACTCAAGCATTATATGATTGCAACAAGGGATGGACTAGCTGTGTCATTGGAAGAGATTAAAGAGATGTACTCAAATGGACAAGCAACAAAAGAAAACTTTACCGAAGCATTATGTACATATCAAGAATACTTGGGGGAGATTAAGAGTGCTCAGAGGGATAAAGCTGCTGCGGTCGATGAGGACAATCGTTACTATTAGTATATGGTTTTTTATAGGAAGCAAAGTGTGAAGAAGCTGGATGTAAGAATGATATCAATGTTGCCGCTGGGTATCTATGCCTAGGTGATTTCGCGGCACGTTTACGAGACCCAGACAAGGCAATAGTATATCTAAATCAAGTTGAGGAACATATAGATATGGAACAAGATGGAGGTTCAAACTGGGGCCATTCAATGCCTGATGAGGTAAGTTCCATGTTAGAATACTGTAAAAATGAATCAATGAAGAAAAGGGGGGCTTCTCTTGTGGCTAAATGAAAAGTAGATGATAATATAAGCTAACTCGATCAGGAGTCGTTGCATACTGATCAGCCCCTAAAAATGTCGAATGAAGAACTATACTACTATTGCAATATTATAGGTGTTGTCTGGATATTTGCTTTGCTATCGGCGCCGGAACACAAGCCTATTATCAATGACGTATTATGACGAGTGATAGAGTGAATAGAGTGTGCATTATATTAAATGGCGATCAAACCGTTGTGTGTATTGCTTGTAGTTGCCTGATAGGTGTGGTATTAATCCTCTTATATATCTATTTCACTATCCATAATAAAACCTAAATTACTCAGAAAGAGATATCAATATCAGATTTAGTTGGGTGTGCAGTTTTAGTTTGATATCGGGTATAAAGCGATACTCTAAGAAATAGTTTTTGTGGCGAGAAACAAAAGCATTACAATTATATAACGTACGGATTTAAAGACCAAATAACATACAACAGTATATCAAAAAACAATACGCTCATTACATCGGCATCATTAGATATTGAAATACAAGAGATTGGTATATGCAAGTAAAATATGAGCACGTCCGATAAGATTTGTACCGATAGTTGCAAAAACAGTGATGATGCTTGTGATGTGAACGATATGTTACAGAAAATGAGCACGGTTGATAATCAAGTTAATGATATCTCAGTATGTGCCAATTGTGGTAAAGAGGGTGCCAACAATGTATGCAACAAATGTAAACAAGTGAAGTACTGTAACGCCGTATGTAAAAAGGTGCATAAAAAGAAGCATAAGAAACAATGTGAAGAATATATCAAACTTGCAACTGAGAAACATAATGAAGAACTTAGAATTGCTGCGGAGTTACACGATGAGAAGCTATTCAAAGAGCCACCATCACAACATGGAGATTGTCCAATTTGCTTCTTACGGATACCAAATCTAAACACTGGATGGAGGTACCAGTCATGCTGTGGAAAAGTTGTATGCCGTGGATGTGCTTATGCACCCGTGTATGATAATCAAGGGAATAAAGTTGATAGTAACAAGTGTCCTTATTGCAGAGTACCGGATCCTATTTCAGATGAGGAATGCATTGAAAGGGGAAGGATACTCAGGATGGATATGCAACAAAAGAAGATTACACAAAAGCATTACAATCCTATCAAGAATACTTGGATGAAATTAAGAGTGTACAGAGGGATGAAGCTGCTTCGAGCAATGAGGACAATCGTTATTATTAGTATTGGATTCCCTATTATCATTGCCGCTGGGTATCTATGCCTTGGTGATTTCATGACACGATTACGAGCGAGATCCAGACAAGGCTATAGTATATCTAAATCAAGTTGAGGAACATATATGGAACAAGATGGAGGTTCAAACTGGGGCCATTCAATGCCTGATGAGGTAAGTTCCATGTTAGAATACTGTCAAAATGAATCAATGAAGAAAAGGGGGGCTTCTCTTGTGGCTAAATGAAAAGTAGATAAAATATGTACTAAGTAAAGATAGAAAAGATATAATGGCATTAATAGAAGCGATTATCTTCATTGGCAGCAGCGGCTTTGTCCCTTTGATCACTCTTGATCTCACCCAAATATGTTTGGTATAATTGTAATGCTTCTGTGTAGTCTTCTTTTGCTGTACATCCGTGTGAGTACATAACTTTGATCTCATTCAAAGAATAAGCATATCCATCTCTAATAGCAATCATGTAATGTTTCTGTGCTCTGTCGATATTGCCTGCATCCCTTTCAATGCAGCCTAGATTGTGCCTTGCCTGTGCATCCCCTCTCATAGCTGCTAACTCCCAGTAGTGTACAGCCTTCTTCTTATCAACTTCTACACCTTCTCCATTATAATAAGCAAAACCAATATTATTATATGCTACAGCATTGCCAAGTTTTCCTGCCCGATGATATAGTTTTAATGCTTTTGTATAATCTTGTGCCAATCCACCTTCCCCACGAAAATGGTACAATCCTAGACAGTACATTGCAATAGAATCTTCAGCCTCTATTCGTTTCTTCAACCTTTCTATCCCCTCCTCAATTGAAGTAGGCGTTGGAGTTCTACAAAAAGGACACTTTTGATTATCAACTTTATTGCCTTGATTATCATACAGAGGTGCATGAATACATCCACTACATATAACTTTACCACAACATGATTGATATTTACTACCCGTATGCAACAGTTGCTGTGCTTGATTTGTACCGGGAATATTAGAAGGTATTCGTAGGAAACAAATTGGACATTCTTCCTTTGGCGGAGGCTGTTTAAATAGTTCTTTATCATTTAACTCAGCGGCAAGTCTAACATGCTCCTCACAATGTTTCTTATGTTTTGATCGATGTTTCTTTTTGCATGTGGCATTGCAATACTTAACTTGTTTACATTTGTTACATATGTTGTTTACATCATCACCCTCCTTGCCACAGTTTGCACATGCTCCTCTCGGCGGTGGTTGTTTGAACAGCTTTTCATCGTGCCCCTTGCTTTTATTGTTTCTATTTCTAAGAGTTAGTACAAACCACGTTAATATGATTGATGCTGCTGTTATTGCTACTGCTATATCATACGATATCGTCGGGTAGATACTAATGACCATGATTTTCTTATTTCTAGTTGTTGCAATGTTGATAGGTATCCTAGTGAATAACTATGCCCGAACTTTCACAACTACTACCAAACCGAAACAGAGTTAAGACCAATAGAATGACTATACTGTTTGTATACCAAAGCAGAGTTATTGCGAGAGTTGCTAGTCCGCCTCTGTGTGTGAGACGTGAGTGCGTGGAGTATCATTTTATGAGCAATATCCGTTCTATCGCCATTTACTCACGATATCATTGCAGCAATATCTTATCAGATCTCTACTACTAACTTTGATGTCCTCCTCATATCATACGCCACCGCCGCCGTCGATAGTACTATCGACAAAGGCGGTAGAAACTGCTGATGATGCTATCAATAGCTTTATAATACACAACAATCCAACTCATAATAGTATGAAGCGTAACTCATCATCAATCACACTCCCATCAATACGCATACGCTACAAAGCCTTCATAATATACACCTTCATACTAATCATAACACTATTAGCAGCAGTAGAACAATTTCGTGAATTCATTATCAACGAACGGGCATTATTAACCTATCAAGGTCGTGCACGATATCGTAATCGACAAAGAAAACATCATAAATCAACTAAATGTGACGAAACTACAGAACCTAAACCATGGCAAAGAATTGGATATAAGTTTGTACCACTCAAGAGTGAATGGAAACAATTAAGTTCATGTGTTGAATATGATTTATCATTAAGGAAACGTCAATTGGGTGATGCTGGTGTTAAACGATTAGTTAGTTTGTTAGAAAGAAAGGAATATGCTACCAAGTATTGGAATGGACAGTTACGAGTATTGAATTTGGAAAGACAGGGTATAACTCGACGTGGTGCTGGATATTTAGCACGATGGTTAAGTGTTGATCCGTTAGAGACTGATAATTCAGTGATTGTTGGTAGAGATGTAGATCGAATGCCAACTGCTGCTTCTCTTTCACTCTATATCAACTTAGAAGGAAATCCTATCGGTATATTGGGTGTCAAAGATTTAGAGCGGGCAGTTGAAAAAGCACGGATTAATGGTATCAAGGTAGTCATTGTCGGTGGGGGTAGTTCCAACGATATGCTAACAAGTAGTACCAAGAATGTAGTTGGTAATCATATGCATGTAGTGAAGTTGGGACCAATCGAGTATACAAGAAAGAGTGTCGAAATGAGTCCATGGAGATTACCATGTCCATGGTATCAACGATTAAGTTACAAGTTAAAGTCTAATGTTGTACGTCAATCGATAGTGATCTTGGTAGTGTTTGGTATAGGTATAGTTGTTGGTAGAGTAACATATGGACAGGGCAACTACTTCTTCCCTTATCGATTGGCAATTGTTAGAACTGATTCTATGGATGAGTTATAGTTTGTTGAAGAGTTGGTCTGGAGTAGGTGAAGCTGTTTTGTATTGGGTAAGGAGGTTGCTGTTTCAGAGGATTAAGTAGTACAAACAATTGATCACATGAACATTAGTAGATATCCCATTATGGGAGGGATTAGAACATTATCTATCTTGGATACGATACACAATCACCATTAGATATTTCGAAACAACAGCAGTACATCCAACGCAATACAAATCAAGGAGATCGATACCACGGGTGTTCATACCTGACGGCTGATCACCTCCTCTACTTCTGAAGTAGAGACTGGTTTGACATTCGAAAGAACACCTCCTCCACGCCCTCCAAGATAACCCATATTGATGCGAACTTGCTTTTCAGATTCATCCCAAATATGATAGTATTTGCCATCATTCCTCGAGAAGTAGTCTTGACGCCAATCTTGATTGGATCTTCCTCGGGATGGGACTCTGAAGAATTTTGAATCTGCAAACACTGATGGCCTTTCACATATCTTGCAGCTTGTATGCTCTTTGTGGACATAGCAATTGCATTCAGGTTCTAACCATTCGTTACAATCTCGGGTATTCTCCCGATAATACTTATCCACAAGATTCCCATGATAATCAAATATTGGAGTGAGATAATAGTACTGGCGGTGCTCACCACGATACCCACGAAGTTGAAAGACGTTGCACGGCATGGTTAATAGCAGCAATAGTAATAGCTTGTGAACTCTTATTAACTACAGAAGCTAAGAGGTGAAAAGTTCACAGCTAAGAGGTGAATTCTTCAGACATATAAAAGATACCAGAGGGGAGGGGATTGTATTAATTAAATATGCCTGTTTTAATATAGATTAGATAAAGATTAACTACAAAACTATCCCACTCCTACTCCTCGAAATAACAGCTGTACCAAACGAACCTACTTTCTAATAATATCGGTTCTCTTCATCGGCTGTAGCAGCTTTATCCCTCTGATCACTTTTAATCTCACCCAAGTATGATTGATATAACTTCAATGCTTTTGTGTAATCGTCTTTTGTAGCTTGTCCGTCAGAGTACATATCTTGGATGCACTTCACAGAATCAGACTTGCCATCTCTTGCTGATATCATGAAGTGCCTCACTGCTCTATCAAAGTTGCCTGCATGTCGTGCCTCCTTAATGCCAAGATTGTGCCTTGCTTCGACATCTCCTGCCATAGCTGCTAGCTCAAAATTATGCACTGCCTTCTTTTTGTCAACATCTACTCCTTCACCATTTTGATATGCATAACCAATGTTGGAATATGCCTCTGAGCATCCAAGTTCTCCTGTACGATGGTATAGTTCTAATGCCTTTGCATAATCTTGTGGCAATCCATACATCCCTTCCCTGTAATAGTATCCCAAAGTGTAGATTGCATTAGCGTCATCTAATTCCACTCGCTTCATCAGTCTTTCAAGAAACTCGTCTCCTATAACATGTGGAGCTCTGCAAAATGGGCACTTTTGATTATCAACTTCATTGCCTTGGTTATCATAGACAGGTGCATAACAGCATCCACTACACACTACTTTTCCACAACATGTTTGATATCTACTTCCTGTATGTAGCGTTGGTAAACGCATAAAACATATCGGACAATCATCTGCTGGTGGAGGTTGTTTGAACAGCTTTTCGTCGTGTAATTCAGCGGCACGTCTCTTACACTCTTTCTTATGTTGTGGCCGATGAGCAATTTGACATTCTCTATTGCAATACTTAACCATTTTACATGCCTTGCAGTGTTTGAGTTTATGGCTCTCATTCTCACCCTTGCCACAATTTGCACATACCGATATATTATTATCATCCGTGCTCATGTTCTGTAACATATTGTTCATATCACATAAGTCATAACTTGATTTTGATGATGTACCGTCTTTGCAATTGCTGTCGGACGTGCTCATATTACTCTTGTGTCTACCAATATATGTTATGATCTTCACCAGTCTACTTTTTAATATCTAATTATAATAATAATGATAATAATAATACAGTACTAACTGATCACAGGTGTCTCTCTTTGCAATTGCAATGGATAGTTTTCGTTTGTTATGTAAAATATTATGATGGTTATATTTTTTATGTGTAATGCCCTCCTTTAGAACAGTCAAACCTTTGCTAATAATACACGATGATTACGCTTATGTGATGAGATAATACTGCTAATAATATCCGAGATAATACTGCTAATAATATCCACTGCAATAAAATAATATCCACTGCAATAAAATAATATCCACTGCAATAACACCTATAGACTAAAAAGTAACGTTTAGCGATAATGGCAATCTGTGGTGAAATCTGTCTACAACAAATGGTTGAATTGCAAAGCTGTATTGAGCTAAAGCAGCACCCTCTACATGGCACCGAGAGGAAGATTGAGTGGATATCTTTCATCGAGCGAAGATCTATAAGACATATACAAGTACAAGGTCCGTCGGTAGTAGTAGGCCAAACCATATTCGGATGAAAAATGACCTCTCCTACATATTCCAAACATTCTAAAGCCAAACATTAGATTACACTTAATAATACAATCTTTGACTATCCATCTACTTTCTCTCTATTCAATTTGTAAAGATTCATCACACTTTCACCTATCGCTTTTGATAAGCCAACTGGGACCGCGTTCCCAATTTGCCTTAGAATGCTTTTGGGACTTCCATCAAACACCTTTGTATCTGGAAATCCCATTATCCTAGCATACTCTCGGAGTGTCAATATTCTATTCTTCTTGGGGTGTATAAATCCTTTGCAAGTAGTAAACGTTGGTGCTGGCTTATCCCAGTCCAATTCGGTAAAGTGCCGCCTGTTCTCGTTTGTCAAGTTTGCATATAAACAATGGTTATGGATAGTCTTTCCTTCTTCTGTTGTCACTATACCTCCGCCTGGTTGAGGATCAATATCCAAAAGGTCGCCAATCACATCACCCACTGTTTTTACCTTATCATTCGTATGTGTTCGTTTAGGCAATTCAATCGGAACACCCATTCTAGACACATATAATATAACTCGTTGTCTGCTCTGTGGGTCACCATAGTGCAAAGCGTTGTGAGTTGCTAGGCATACATCATACCCAGATAGTACTAGACGACGGATAATCTTTTGAAGCCGATGTTTATTCTTTGGTCTCATCATCCCTGTCACATTTTCCATGTTTGCTGTATAAGGTTTAACAAGATCCACCAAGTCAACAAAGGTGTCTGATAGTGCTTGATTCCTCAAATCATTCTCCGTTGGTACGGCATTACGATTTGCACTACTAAAGCCTTGACATGGAGGTGAAGCCCAAACATGATCATCACCTTTACAGATAATATAAGCAGGATCGTTGTTCCTTATCCGATCTAAGACGACATTAATATCTTCTGCAAATACTGGAATAAGATGCGTGTTGTCGAGATTTTAAGATGAAAAGGAGGAGATAGTAACTTCAGTTAGTTCATGCGATTTGCAAAGAAGGCACTTCTTTCAAACGAGGCAAATGAAGTTCAAATGAAGTAGTCAAATCAATGAGACCCCATATTGAACACATGATTCATATCTCTAACAATACACTAACGCGAACTTTCTAGTAGCATTTGGGTGACAATGGCGAAGTGATGCAGCAGCAAGAGAATCTCTCTCAATCAATACAGATGCGGTCATTCCAGCCTCTTCTAATCCACATGATACGCCTCCTACACCAGCAAATGATTCACAGAATGTTGGCTCCTCAGGAGCATCCAAACAAAGACTTCTTTGTAGAAGTTCATAGTGACAAGTCAAGTCATGCTCCTTGATTGTTGAAGTACGAGGTCGTTCGGTATATAACCACTTGGGCGAGGGTATACTACTACTAGCAATTTCAGTGTCGTTGAATGTTGCAAGCCACTTGATTGATTCCAATCTCTCGGGGGTTTGAACGTACTCATTACGGCTAGGTTCATCAACTGAGCCAGCAAAGGTTGCTTCGAATGGCTTACGGATTTCAACCCAAACACGTGTTGCCTTCTTTTTACCATCAAATCTTATAATCTTGCAATGAATAGATCCTTTTGAGTACCACTTACCACATCGAAATACTCGGCCTCGGATCTCAACTTGATCCATTTCTGCAGGTGGACATGGCTTGTGTCTCTTTGGGGAGGATTCCACTTCATCATCGTCGCTACTATCGTCATCGGTATCAAGTGTAAAGTTCTCATTAGAATCTGCAACTGAACCACAGGGTTGGAAGAAGTCGGTACTGCCCAATAGATCATCGAGTTCATCTTCATTTAGTTCATCATCCTCATTCTCTTCTTCGGAATCATCTTCTTGTGGCAAGTTTGCTTGTTCTGTGTTGTCCTCAACATTAACATCATTATTATCAGCAGGCATATAGTCATCATTTAATTGGAATCCGGAGCCGTTGTTATCATCACCAACATTATTGTCATCTTCATCCATCATGCGGCTTAGTCTAAATCTCATCTGTAACTTACAAAACCCACGTATCATCGCTACAATATCATGCCATCGTTTGTCGATAGCAGATTTTTGTTCATTGGTATAGTCTTTTGTTTTCAACTCGCATCTACAAAGTTCTCCAGTAACATCATCTTTGATTATATCACCTGTCTCGGACTCAATAGCTTCAAATGTATACTTTGTGTTTCGTCTCATCAAGTCAAGACCTGCCGGTGCAAGCGTACTTAGATTGGATACAGAGAGCAGAGTCAAGGACACCTTTGCTGCTACATCAGTTATACGAATCTTTGGATTCTTCTGTAATAATGCTTCTGAGACATCTACACATACTTGAACGAGAAATCCTCCTGTATCAACTTCTTTCACTGAGAGAGAAGACTGTATTGATGATTTGTCAAGGGCCTTGGTCGTGGCATACCTGAAGTGGAAGGAATTCTCTCCGAAACTATTCTTCACTTGCAGTGATATGTGATACCCAAGCAGCCACGCTGCACTTTCGGTATCCTTTTTGTTGTTGAGAAGGCCATCGTGGACGTAGTATATACCCTTAATATACTTGCACATGTGCTTTTCAATATTGCTCAAATGAGACCCATTTACAAAGAACACACGTCGGGAGTTGCCTTGTTTTCCGGTTGCGTCAGAGTCCAATTCAAATAGCCTACCACCTTTATCAACAATAGAATTCAACCGCAAGAGAGCAAGTTTAATAATCTCCTGTAGACTAGAATCTCCCTCGATATTCTTCTTGCTTGGGTTTGACTTGTCATAGAATATCTTGAGTTCCTCTTTTATGTTTCTATATCCACCCTTGTTTCGGAAGAGATCAACCACTGCAGTAGGCATAACACATAGCTTCATGTGCACAAGAAGCTGTGTTGCTTCTTCCACTTCTGTTGAATAGCATGGGAAGGCATTATCACCCTCAATTGTTTGAAATACCTCCATCAACTCTTCGACAAGATTTTTACTTTCAGACAACATATCCAACTCGACTAGTTTGTTGGGGTTTGGATCGTTTCGAAGATGATGATATAAGGCTTGCATGGATTTCCCATCATCTTCTTGCCGGGTGTTCCAGACTGTTGTTACAAGTTGTACTAATCTCTCACGATCAATCTTATTCCGATCTCTGCCAATACTAAACTTGGGCACTGCATACGCAAATGCAACGTATTGTGGTAGATAGTAACGTACCCTAATACCCTGACAGAAAACCTGACCCCTGCAATCTTTGTCAAACATAATCTCGCCTTTGCTAGGTGACTCTACCCCAGGCTTCATCAGCTGAAATGTAGAGTGATCAAATGTGTGGTTGCTCCAGCCGCGGAAAGAGCAATTTGGATTCCTTTCAAAGGATATAATTTCAACAGTGACAGTGACAACACCTTTAGACATTGCAGAGTGCGGCCTCCTATAAACAGCATGAAGGGTGGAGTCTCTGGTTACAGAATTCACATTAGCATATATATCTCGGTGCAGGTATTCTCGATGCACATCATTAGTTTCAACAAACACCTTATATCCTCTCACAACTAGCTTATTTGCCCCTACCTTGAGTACTTCTCCATACATCCCTGCAACATTATTATTACTACCTTTGCTGCTATTGCCAATTGAGAAGAAGTCCTTGATTTGATTGTGGGTGAGGTGTTGAGCTCTATTCTCTGCTATAAGTTTTACCAGAATCGAATCTTCCATCTGGCCATACTCTATCTTTGTAGGGTCCAATTTACTTTCCACCACCGCATATTTAATTTGAATGAATGCCATAACTTCTAATTTGTCACGCCACTTTTTCTGCTCAAAACATTTAAGCTTCGTCTCATCATCCCCATCCTTTACGAAGACAATTGTACTTTCATAGAATTGATAGTTCTGCCCCCTGTATACTTCACTGTCACCGCATACTTTAACTTGCCATGGATCATTCTTGTCTGTAGTGAATAAATAGCGGTTGGAGAATACTAGCATCATCTTGTTGTATTTGTTTGTCTCTTTTTCTGTTCGAGCACATATTCTTTGGCACCATCAACAGTGTTTTGTATGATTTCACGAATGGCATCATTAATGGACCAATAAGCACAATGGTTTCGTGTTAAACCGATATTTATA
>Ga0214481_100049_pt1 | contig 48545 bp, 44 predicted proteins | sample M1_20Mar14CPVII9_4_FD_165057 | JGI IMG/M metagenome (GOLD analysis project Ga0214481, IMG submission 165057) | Marine eukaryotic communities from Monterey Bay, California, United States - M1_20Mar14CPVII9sort6BwellG10 | ecosystem: Environmental > Aquatic > Marine > Unclassified | place: USA...
AGCTTTGGACATAACTGATGAATTCCTGGATGATCTTGCCATCAGGATTAGTTGTTGGCATTACAGCGAGATCTCTGTATATCACCAGTTCGGGATCAAGCTCAACCTCCTCAAACAAGTCGGGATTGGCATCAATCCAATCTGACCAGTAGATCCACACATCACATCCTGTCTTTTCAGGCTCAAGAAGTTGGTTCCGTGCATCTCCAGCCCCAGATGCTACATAACAGATCTTATTTCGGAGATCAATTGTATCCTTGAGGGAACCTGTACGGCCAATTACATCTTCCCAGAGTGCCGTGCCCGAAGTAAGAGTATCATGATAGTTGCCATCAACAATTACCATACCAATGTCATCTCTATCCAGGATATCAGCTAAACTTTTGATGCCTTTCGGGTTGCCTTTGCTAGTAATGATGGTAGCTCCATGCATTGTAAGAGGTGTAGCTAGATCGGCGTATCTGGCAGAGGATGTATCTAAAATGTCTTCATACACTCGAGCCATCCCGGCCAATTGCTGTTCCGCCGCTGACATTAGTCCACCACCACATTCTAGGGCTTGTTCACGCCAAGTGTGTTCAGGTCCAAAGCAAACTTCGACTTCCCTGTTACCTTCATTTGCTTTATTGAATAGTTCAGCGGCAGGTAACAAAGCTGTGTGAGGGCCGCCTGGCCCCCAGATCTTTGCCTTTCCGTTTCCACAAGTACAAGCTTCATATTCTGTAGAATAGATGTTGTCCATTCTAGCATTACCTCGAAGTCCAGCATTTGCAGTATGGATGGTAGAGAGTAATAGTGATGTAGACTTGATGAGATTCATAGTATGTTATTAGTCGTTGATATGATTATTGGATAGTAATTATTAGTAGATTATGTTCGATGCTGATAATGAGTGATTGATATTGTTATGTTTGCTTTTTCAGCAGAATAGCCATGTACATCGGCAAGATACACAAGCTCGATCAAGAACTAAAACTAGAGAGTATTGGGCCTTCGAATGTAGCAGAGCATGCGATCTTCTAGGGAAAGCGAATACTGCATAGAGCAAAAGACTGCACAGCGCCTAGATGGAGCTTGGCATACTTTCCTAATGCAATGTAAGAGCGGGCAAGATGATGATCACATCTTACTCAAGGCCCAAGATGATGGAGAGTTACTTGGCAGTCTGCTCTTGTTCCCATCTCTGTTAAGTTGTCGCCTCGATCAAATAGCTCATAAAATCGAACAACAAACAAACACAAAGACGACAAAGCAAACACTCAATCAATCAGTTAAACAAACACGAACATATCTACAACAACAACAGCAAATAACAACTATCACACAGTTTAAAAAACAAGTAAAAGTAACAGCAAGTATATAAATATAATCATGAAGACATTCTCAAGCATCATCGCCGCCACTGCTCTTCTCTTAACGTCATCTGTATCAGCGGATTCAAAACAGGAGAAAGATACGGTCAGCCAAATACGAATCCTCATGGAGATTGCACACGTAAAGATAGCTTCCCCCAAGATCCGAGTACACCATACTGGGAGTATGGACCTTGTGATCCCTATTATACATCTAGAAAGTATTGTGAGAAGGGATGTATAGTCAATAATGGGTATGGTGATCATTACGAAGTAGTACAGCAGACATCTCGTCGCCGCTTGGGAGGCAATAACTACAACAGCAACCACTTTACAAAGTATTCCGATCATGGCTGCCGTAATAACCACGGAGACAAAGGTAGTGACAAGTATGAATACGATTTGTACAAGAACATCTCTCGGGATGCATGTGAAAAGAAGTGCAAGGATAACTACAAGGGCAAGTGCTACGGATATGAGTATCAAAAGTCGAGTAGTACATGTGAAGTGTGGAACGTACCCATCTACTTTGACTTATACCAGACAAAGAAAGTCCACGGTTTAGATTGCTATGTCAAGGGCGAGGGTCACAATAACAACCACAACAACTTATGTGAATCTGGTTGCATCGTTTGGTAAGCTTTAGGCTGATGGAGAGACAGGAAGATACTTTGTGAGCAATAGCCAAACGACTAGACAAGTAGAGCATTTAAAGTAATAGTAATTGTAAACATAATGATCAAATACTCACATTTAGACATTAGAAAGTAGAGATATTAATAGGACGCCTCCTTGTATTGAAAGTCGAGTTCAGAAAGATAGTATGCAATCGATTGCAAACGATACCAAATACTGAAGACTCTCAACAGGTCACTAGAAGTAGTTGATTCCTTTAAATCAATTACTACTCTATGCTATGCATGGATATATGCTTAACATAAGCAATGTATTATGATAGCTCTACCAAGTTGATATTAGAATAGTACTGTTTTCAATGATGATTGCATTATGTTATTATTTAGCTATGTGGCAATACTCTCTAACATATACTCTTATACCATCTCTATCCTCTACTGATGAAACCCATTGACCGTTGATAATATGTACTTATTCACTGCTTTCAGTGGTGCCTATAATGACAGTTGTAGCCCATCTATGCTTTGGAGTCTTCTTGTGAATAGTAACAGTAGACTTGGGTGCTTCGTCTTTGTTTACTTCAATAGAGATATTCTATCAACTTTCGACCACCTACAACATGATGCTTTGTTTGGACTGCTAAAATTTTTGCCATTGGGTTCTCCATCCCTTTTGTTGTATGATGTATGTGTTCTGCTCTATAGTAATTGGATAGTACTTTCTTGGATGCTTGATACCTTTGATTGTTATTCGATTTGGACGTAATTGTACTTTAGTTGTCAATTGTCAATGTTATGGAGGCCAGATTCATGCCAAAGTAGGAACAAGATCAGGTTCTGAATAGATAGACGACGAACATAGTGTCAACAGTACCTTTGAGCCTCATCAATAATCAGTAAAGACTGCATAGCTACAATGCAATCTTGCATTGTAAGAAATATCTTGTCTTGATGTTCGGTATCCTAGCGAGGAAGTAGAAGAACTCAAATGAGACACTATCCTTCCCCTTCTCTTTACCTGGGATTGAGCTGTCACTCTCCCACATAAGTATATCGTCCCTCTTACTAAGCCAACGAGAGCTCAGTACTCGATTAATCCCATCATGTAACTAGAGCACCGATATGTTATTGATCACAGCAGAGCTTATAAAAATCAGATTAAGATAGAAGAGACATACTCATTTGATATAAACCAAGATTGATGAACCGCATTACATATTTCGTTTTCGTGATGAGCTTGCTCATTGCCGTTGTTAATGGTAAGTTTCTCTGGATGAAATTGATACTTCGTATATCTCATTCACATCTCATACCCAACTCATTCACATCTCATACCCAATATGTATATGTTTCCACAGGTTACAACTTGCGAGGTTTCTCTGACACTAATGGTCATAGGAATCTCGAAAAGTACAACGCAGCTCAAAAGAGACAAAACCAACGTGATAGGAGACGTTTCAACTATAACCCAGGTCGAACTTGGCAGGAAGAAGAACGTGAACGCTGGAGGAAGCATACACAAGCAGCCATGATTGGAAGGCCACGTAAGGATCCTTATGAAAGATGGATACCAAATGCTAAGCTTGGTGATGAAAACTATGCAAGGAAACGTGAGGTAGCACGTTCAAACAGATGCCGTGGTACTGGTGGTGGTGGACTCTTTGGTGGTCCTGGTTTTGGAGGAAGAGACTGTAATTATGTGGCACTTAATTGGGATGTGGGTGCAGGCCCAGGCAGCCAGAACCATGGTGAGAGGGACTATGATCCTATTCATGATAAAGACTATTACCCTGGTGACTTTGGAGTTGGAGATAGTTGGTGGCCGTAAGAACAAGGTCAAAGATAGAGAGAAGAAAGGGTGCAAGAAGGTACTTACTGTTTGATTAGATTCGAGATCCTTCTAGGACTTCTGCTTGCATGGGATCTCGCATGTTTTAGGTGACAAAGCACCCGTATAGAGATATGACCGTAAAATAGTGGCAGATAAACTGAACCCTCTTCTCTCAATCTTTGTGTTCCATCTCAGTACATGAGACATACACCAATCCTTCTCCTACTCATCCAAACTAAATAGGATCTATCGTTGGGAATTCGTTGGGAATGATAAACCGATGATCTCACCATTATCATTACATGATATACCTGCCCAATCACATACATTCTTATCCGTCTTCCAATGTCTACGTCTTTCTTCATCCCATTTATCCCCTGTGTAGTGTTAGATAGATATATGAACATATGAACACATTATGTGAGCAAAAAGAAGTAGACGATATCTGACACATACATTGATCACCACTACTACATAACAACAAAACCAACTCACCATTCATCAAATCATACAAAATAACAAGTAAATCTTCCTCCGTAACAACCTGACATTTAGTACTACTATAATTAACAACTAATAACAAGTTGATTTAAGTTTAGAAGTAATGTTATGCCTTATCCAATAGGTTGCTATTAACCAAGCCGTAAGTAATGACGGCTTTCGAGTTAACTTCGTCAGGGTGATTATTTGCAAAAATAATGAGCTCGATCTAATTTTCGTTATGTGCATAAGATGTGCACTTTTTGATTCGACTCTTGCCGCTACCTTCACAGTGTAGTACTCGAGTATCTTCTAAGATACTTGTTGACTCATTATACGATATCTGTTACCAGATATCGCCCGTGCAACTTGGATGAATAGTATGCCAGCTTACGCGATTGTTAGTATATAAGCTGCAAAAGTAACACAAGATATGATCAGATTATATCTTGTCGTCCTCTTCTTGTTGTTGAGTGAGAGAGAGGAGAGTGAAAAGTGAAGGTGGTCCTTCTCTGTATGTATTAGTGAGTACATACCTAGCTCAAGACATAAGATACATACAAAAGTAACACAAGATATGATCAGTTTATGTACAATTTATACATTATACAGATGGACTACACCCATCTACGCCCGACAGTGCTTGAACCGAGTCGTTAGTCTCATCATCATCTTTGTCATCATAATCTCTAACAATGGCTTCATATGTTAAGACCACCTTCCTCGAGTTTACCATCATCAAGCAGACTGGCCACCTACTAGATTGAATAATCTTTGTCTTCATTATACCACCCTCGACTCCGCCATTAGCATTCGTAAGAGATACAACTACATGTGTTAGTTGACTATTCTCATCACGGATACGTTCGATTAATATAGCATATGACCAGTATCTATCGGTACGTTTGACGAACAGTGGCGTGTTGATTGGTATGTCAGATAAGACTTTTGCAGCTTGTTCGGTAGAGGAGAATCGAAGAGAATGTGTTGAACATTTGAGAGTATCACCCACTTTGTATGATACTAATCCTTCTTGTCTTTGACTTTGACTGCTTCCTCCGGAGCCCTTCCTCTCGAAGAAAGATGTCAAATCTGCAGGTCTTTCATCTTCTTTACCAATACGAGTATCACGATGATGTTGGTGGATATCATCTTGCATACTATGACGCCTATTCGGTGGTGGTCTTCTACTTGGAACATGTGATACTGAGGGTCTGTCTCGATGTAGATCTAGCGTCAGCGTCTTCTCTGATCGTTTCTTTTCGAATACTCTTCGAACTTGCTCTAGCGTTTGGTTACTTATATCTCCATTAGAGTTTATGGATGACCTCCTTCTACTGCTGCCGGTACTGCTTCTTTGGAGTAGTCTACTACTACTACTACTACTATGCCCTTCTTGACGTTGATGTTGAGTCTGAGTAATATTATTCAAAGATGATGTCAAATCTCCTCGTCTCTTGGCACTTTCAGACTGCTTGGTATTTACATCTGATGTACTACTGCGGCGTCGCGGTGGTCTTCTAGTCGCGGATTGAGTAACTTGTGTTGATTGTGGAGGAGGATCAGGCCTTTTCATTTGTATCAATGATGATGTTGATATTGATACAGGATCTTGCCTCTTACTCTGACTCTTGACCTTTTCTGCATCAAGAGGTATTGAACATGAACTCTTACTCCGCCTCGACATCTCTCTTCTTTGAAACGTCTACGCCTCCTCTACTTTGGGATATGTACAACATCAACATGAAGCAGCATCATGGAATCATGTTAAGCAATCATGTAAAAATGCAATTAAATGGTTCGAGCACATCTATGCCCTACAAGTTATCATTATATGTCCGAGTACTCATCGCACTATGCAGGGTTAAATTAATTAACCCGTAGGTCTCAGTCATACTCAAAATTTAAATAAAAATAATCTTTAGTGTTGATTACAGTAACAAATTTATCTGGTCAATATTTCATATATAAAATTACAATAGTGCTAAATTCATGTCCATGTCCTACCTACACCCTATTCATAAGCCCCACCCAAGGGCTGCCCTACTAAACTACTTTTACTTCTATTTGCACACAGCCTACACCATACAACACACTCTCATACTATTTACTATCGAATACAGATCTCAAAAGTAATATGTATATCACCAAGAAATCTCTTCTATCTCTCCTCTTTTGCAGCGGATACACGCACGCCGCTGCCAACAACGATGAGGTTGAATCAACAACAACAATTACAAAGTCCTCCCTCCTTCGTGGCCATGTCTCTTCTCCTCTTGAGCTCTCTCAAGGGCCATACGATGCAGCAATGAATATACACGACACCTCCGCGTCATCCTCATCACAACACATAGATCACAAACACCTACGACCAGCACTACGTGTACTACAATCCAGCGTAGGGTGTTACAAATCATATGAGGAAACGATATATACCATCGATTCATATGTCTCCGCTGCAGTATCTGATTCCGCCTTTCCAAACTATGTATTAGATGAAGAAACTGGATTATGGGTAGATACCAACAGTGAAGATACTACCACCCACAATTACAAATGCATTAGTGTCAATCGTTGTGGAGATATAGGATTCGGTCCGGGCGAGGTAGGAGAAAGTTTGGCTTGGGAGAAAGTTGAAGAATGTAATCCCAATGAACCAATGCAAGAAGATCCAGAAATTGATTTGTGGGATGATATTTATTGTCCAAAGACATTTGATTCGTCCGAGGATATTTATGATGGTGGTGAAGTTCGTATGTTTGATGGTATTGTCTATCGATGTGCCGCTGCTCCGCAGAATATCTTTTGTAGTATGGAAGGTGAGTACAACGAATTGATGATTATATGTGTATTATATGTGCATACCTATATAACACATCTCTCATATCTTATGCATATCTTATGCACATCTATTTTATGATACTCTAGGTTACGAACCCGACAAGTATATACACTTCTCAACCGTGTGGGTTTGGGAACAGTTAGGTAGTTGTACGGGGACTTTCGCACCAACACCCAATCCCATCAATGCGTATGATGATATTGGTGGATGTTACTGTGAATATGATGCGGATAAGACATATGCCGCGGGGGATAGGGTATCGAAGAGAGAGGATGGTGCCCAGGTTGTTTATGAATGTAAAAATTCACCTGTCGATCAGTGGTGTGATATGATTGTAAGACTTATTCACTTGCTTGGTATTTGCACTACATTGTATTATACTTCCATCTAATCCATTCTCTTGCTATCCAACTCTTATCAATCAAACAATACAGACTTATGAACCAGGAGAAGGCCAGAATTGGATGATGGTAAGTGACACATCTTGTGTTCTTTTTCTGTACCGTGCTTATATCCCATCTCATATCAAACATTATCATTTCTACTTCTACCTTTAGGCATGGGATATTATTGGGACATGTGACGGTACTGTCGAACCTACCTCCGCCCCAAGCATGGACGATCTTGATGATGTTGGTAGCTGCCCTGGGGAGTGGGATGACAATACAGAATACGAGGAGGGTGATCAAGTATCTGTCGCCATGATAGATGAAGTCAGCACATCAAGTAGTCAAGCTTGCTTCTCTCCAGCGACGCCTACTACAACAAGTCCAACGGTTTCCCCCACGTCAAATGTGAGTGTATTTGTACATATTTGTACAGTCATATGATATAGCACATATCTTGTGCACATTTTGAAAAAGGATACCGAATCATTTTTTTCATCTCACTTACATAATATCTATCCCCTCTCTTTACAACCTACTACCTCTCACAGCCAACATCATCAAGTCCCTCTAAATCACCCAGTACGTCACCATCAAAGAATCCTACTGGATCTCCGTCAAAAGAGGTGAGTGTGATAGCTGTGGTATCTTCTTTATTGAATGAATTTGTCAACCTTCTAAATGGCATCCAAAAATATTACTCACAAACTTTTATCATTCCTTTCAACAACATCTGCAACTACAGCCAACTCAATTACCTTCATCAAGCCCGACCCAAGCACCCACAGGATCTCCGTCAAAAGAGGTAAGTATAGTAGCTGTGGTATCTTCTTTATTGAATGAATTTGTCAACCTTCCAAATGGCATCCAAAAATATTACTCACAAACTTTTATCATTCCTTTCAATAACATCCGCAACTAACAGCCAACTCAATCACCTTCATTAAGCCCGACCCAAGCACCCACAAAATCACCATCATTGAGTCCAACACAAGCACCCACACCCCAGGTACTTTTGGCCTGTGGAGCTTCAGTAGGTGTATGCTCCGGGCAGACTCAAGTAGCCAATATTAATGAGCTTCATGGGGTAAGGTGCTGTAGAGACTCATCTACCGACCCAGGCGATGCATGGGATCGATTTCGTCCTCAAACTTGCCCAGAAAATGTCTGGGGAGCATCAAACGATGCAAACGGTGTTTGTCAGGTTGCCTCTAATTATGAGGATGCGGACGGAATGTGTACTGGGTTAGGAGGACGTCTTTGTACAGCTGCAGAGCTTCTAGCTGACTGTACTCGTGGTACTGGGTGTTCGCTTGATTTGGAAATGGTTTGGTCGAGTAGTCCCGTTGGGGGGTCTGGATCACGAACCCTTGCAGCTGTTGACCGTAAACTTGAGGATGATGATGATGTCCGTGTTGTTTATCAATGTAAAGGTTGGCCATTATCTGTAAGTTTTTTTATCGGTTGGTGGAAATCTCAGATCATATGATATACTTTTTTGGTACATATCACACCACTCATCTCCCAAATACCTTTTCTCTTCTCATCTTTCTTCCTCAGGGACATTGCTCTCAGTTTAGTCCATCTGAACACGGTGGTTCTTTAGGATGGAAAAAGGTTGGTTATTGCAGTGGAAGTCAGGCCCCCACAACATCGCCGACCGACTACTCGGGTACTTGTACTTACGAGAAGTGTGTTGATGGCACGGCTTCTCCTTCCACATCACCCTCCTCCAGTCCGTCAAAAGGGCCTACTGGATCACCATCGGCCAGCCCATCAAAAGCACCTACTGGATCGCCGTCGGGATCTCCAATTACCGCACCATTGACTCGCCGTAATCTTGAAGTTTGTACAACTGAGGACGTGCTTAATTACTCGTCATCAACAGACTACAAAGAAGGAGACGTGGTACGTATCGGGACAACGCGGTTCAAGTGCCGAGGATGGCCTAATGGGCTGTGGTGTAACAAGTCCGCTTACGCCCCTTCCCTCAAGCCTGGTATCTGGAGTGATGCGTGGTCGGAAGATGGTAATTGTTTATACGAACCACCTCCTCCAAGTCAATCTCCTTCTAAAAGCCCTACAAATACCCCGTCGGTTTCTCCGACACAAAATGTGAGTGTATATCAGCACATATCTTGTGTGTAACATTTTGGAAAAAGGATACCGAATCATTTTTTTTCATCTCTCACTAATAACATTCTCTCTCTCTCTCTTCACAACTACTACCATATCCCTCGCAGCCAACATCAAGTCCCTCTAAATCACCAAGTATGTCACCATCGGACTCTCCGACTGGATCTCCGTCAAAAGAGGTACGCGTAGCAGCTGTGTACTTCTTTATTGAATGAAGTTGTCAACCTTCCAAACGGTATCCATTTTTTTTTTTACTCACAAACTTATTATCTTTCCTTTCAACAACATCTGCAACTAACAGCCAACTCAAGCACCATCATTGAGCCCAACATCAAGTCCCTCTAAATCACCATCATCGAGCCCAACGCAAGCACCCACAGGATCGCCAAATGTAGCATGTCCTCCTACTTTTTCTATCTGTAGATTAGATTCTTGCTACGTCCCTCCAAATTGTGAAGATGATTGCTGCGGAGCCTAGACTTTGTTGAGATGGTGTATTTCTCATGTATATGCGTGATACCCTCATACCATTGCACAAAATATGTCGGTTGTCAAATTACTCTTCCATCCCTTCTTGTTTAGGAATAGATATTTAAGTTATTAACCCAGTAGTTGTTTGTAAACCAGATCATACTATTTCTTTCAATACCCTTGTGTACTCTTATTCTTGTCATAATCTTCTTATTGTAGTTTGTTACATTCATAATTGAAATTGAAAGGAACTCAGGACAAACACCTTCAAAGCAGACGCCTTGTATGTTACTCAGCCTTCCTTCCTAGGTTGTCTCAGTGAAATGCCCAACCTTCCTTCATGTAAAAAATGGGCTAAAGAAGAACTCAGGATGCACTAAAACGCTTTGTTCGATCCGGACAAAACTAAATAGAATTTATCGTTGGGAATTCGTTGGAAATGATAGACCGATGATCTCGCCAGTATCATTACATGATATACCTGCCCAGTCACATACATTCTTATCCGTCTTCCAATTTCGACGTCTTTCTTCATCCCATTTATCCCCTGTGTCAGATAGATATGAATATATGAACACATGATGTGAACAAAAAAGTGGACGACATGACACATACATTGACACTACACAACTACTCATACAGCGACTTACCATTCATCAAATCATACAAAATAACAAGCAAATCTTCTTCCGTAACAACCTGACACTGAGTACTACCAACACGTAACGTAGTCTGTCCCTCTGGACATTTCATACATTCAACCTCGGTAACAGAATTCGATGAATAGACATAATAATGTCCCGTTTCGGAATATGTACCCAATGGACAGGGTGTTTTCGTTGCCTTAATAGTTTTAACACTATCATCTATATTCATAGTTCCCCGGTCACTACTAATAGATTGTAATTTATCAACTTGACCATTCTCATTCTTACTAAATTTTAATAAATTATTCATACCACTGAAGACACCACTTTTCTTAACTAACTCGGCTAAATCGGGTGGTAAGTTGATATGTAAATTATCAACCGATAATTCTAAATCACCATTTTGATTTGGTTTCACGTTATGTTCTTTAACTAGTTGATTAACTTGTGCGGCGATGTGTGTTTGTAATTGTTTGAGTAATTCTTCTTCTGTATACTTTTTGTTATTGCCCTCTTTCGTTGTTGAGTCGATTGGTGCGACGTTATTGTTATTATTGCTTGTACCCGCTGAGACTAGTAGTATGAGGAAGCAGTGCATGTATATAAGAAAGAGTATCATCGAGTAGTATTGCAATAGGAGAGCATCAATAGTGTCAAGTTGCAATTGAGTGCACTTAAAAGGGCGTACTGTTACTGTATCTTTGATGATAAGCCTACTAATACCGATCGAAAGAGCGTTTATGAACTAATCTAAGGAATGTATATAATGTGCTTTTGCATTACTAGAGAGAGATAAGGCACGCTAGAGGTACCATCATGTGGAGAGTTGATAGTTGATGATTGATGAGCTTACGATACGAAAAATGATCTCCACTTGTAGGCAAATCAAAAAGTACAAAGATATGCAGTACATTTTTCATACTTCGTGATTTTGATTTGTGTTCCTCTCGATTATTGGCGCTAGAGTATGCTATAATATAACAAATATAACAAATAAACACACTATATACAACAGAGTCATAATGAGAAGATCAGGCTCCTCATCATGTATGCTCCGTCCTAAAAATTTATTCTCAGCAGAAGACTTACAACGTCTAGCATCCGAACCAACATCAATGAAATTATCAACAACTGTATTAACTGTTAACAAATTACCAAATTATTGTACTGATCGATTATATATGCTAAGTGAATTACAGGTACATTCCAATTCTATAGATTTCTTGTGTGATTTGAATACTAATTCTAGTATAGATTCATTGAATAGTGCTGATAACACGGTATCCACCGAGGTAGAAGAGGAAGATAATAATGTACAAGCTGTTATACTTCCACCATCAATAATCTTATATCTACTATGGAAACCGAATACATATCCAACGCCTCAATCATTCGTCGATGGCCCACTAAGTGAATGTGTGAAGCAATGTCTACTTGCAAATGGTGATGAAGTTTTAGAAAATAGTAGTTCATATGATGTGAGTCCAAAAACACCTCCGTATAATTCAAGAAGTGCACCAAACTCACCAACGAGGAGACAGCATCAACTGGGTGTAGGAGCAGTAAGCTTTGACAAGTTGAAAAGGGACACACTCCAAGATGAGTGGGGTAATAGTGCTGATATTTCTAGGTCTAGACGAGCTAGTATTGAAGAAACATCAAATCAAAAACAGATGACAAAGATATATGTTGTGGTAGATCGAATATCACCATCGGAAACAACGACAGACACAGATGCTGTTGATGATGGTATAGGAGAACTACCCGACTTTTCCATCGGCTCTTCTTCCTTTGATCAAACTGACTATTCTACATCCACAGAGTTACCTCCCAATCATTCACAGTCACAGCAGCATACATCAAATGAAACGTCACAACACAATACCGAAATTAAAATGGCAGAAAAGTTAGCAAAGTCTGTATCCTCTAATAAGTTTCTACGAGGTAGTATTGATGGTATATCAATTGGTATTACGTCCGATGCACGTGCCGCTCCCGGATTAGAAGCATGTATGGATGCCGTATGTCGTGGATCAAAGGAACGAAGGAAGGCTGTTCGAGATTATAGATTGGTTGGTAAAAAGAAAAAGTGTAGTGGTATCAGTAGTAGCAGCAGTAGTAGTAGGGAAGAACAAGCATTGCAACGTCTACGTGATAAATCACCAGAACGTTCTCCCGTTGCTATTGTAGCAATACAGCCTGATGATTTGGAATGTACCGATAATGATCATCATCATTCACATTCCCATCATCATCATTCTGAAGAAGAAGTTAGTCCCAACATATTACAATGTCGGGTATCAACTGAGTGGAATGGATTAGGTGAATGTAATACCTTTACAGATCGGGCTATGCAAGATTGGAGGAAAGCGTGGAATGTATCTGAAACTTTGTTGGATGAGAATGGTATAAACGGCATGAGTAGTGGTAACAATACCAGACGAGCAGTTAGACCAAAGGTACCAAGAATTAATAGAAGGAAGGAAATAGATAATGATTATGATGATGAGAATAAGTATGCAGATGAACCAATATCAACAGTTATGATAACTGTTTTATTGGTGGGTATTGTTGCATATGTTTGGAACTTATATGGTCATATTATCATGTCGGTATTGTTTGGTGATGATGGGATACTTTTTAATCCACCAAGACGATAAAGATGTCTGGTATAAAAGCATATTAATGGGCTCTTAATCTACAGCAGATATTAGTTTAACATTATCAAGTATTCACCTATCCTAATCCTAACAAGACAACAATACTATTAGTACAAAACCAAATCAACTGAGTGGCCACACTTGCATAGTTCAAACAGTGTTGGCAATCTCAGTCTCGGCCGTCTCATCGTCCTCCTCGTCCTTTGCAGCTACCTTCCTACGCTTGATAGCAGATGCAGTTCCAGCTACTGCTAATGCAGCAACTATCCCCAAACTTGCACCAACAACAGCCTTCTTTGAATTGGAAGGCTCGTCCTTCTCAGAATCAGATTCTTCTTCCTCACTGAGAATAAGCCCATCCTGTACTAACGGCATTGCTTTAGGATAAGATTCGACCCTCTTCTTGGAGAGTTTCTTCTTGTCGCCTTCTTAGCTGCTTTACTTGGGGCCTTCTTGTCGGGGGTCTTCGTTAGTTTCCGTATCCATTTAAGGAAACTACTTCCTGAAGAGGAGGGATCAAGACCGCTGTGACTGCAGAGATGATCCCTACTTCGTATGATTGTTCTGCTGATCCGCTACGAAGACCAGAAGCTATGGATGCAGTTAGAGAATGTTCACATCTTGTGTTCATTGTGTTGCGCAACAAAGGAGCTAATTGCTTACCAGAGACAGATGCGGCCGCTAGGAGTAGAAATAAAGGTATGGTTTTGATCATGATGTTTACTATTTAAAGACAGTTCTATCCTCTAATGTATTTCTTATTTGCTAGTATTCTTCGATTTATGAAACTAAAAGTTATAGGAGGAGGGGTTCTTGTTTTTGGTCTTCTCGTATCTGATGACCTTTGAGTTGTCTTGACTTTCAGAGGAGAACACCGTATCTTGTCTGAGCATGCCTCCTTGAAGGTTGCTCCTAGCTTTACATGCAAGTTACAGTTGTATAAGAGTAGTGTTTGATAATATATGTATTATGTATCTTTTTGAAATGATTAAGAGCAGCTCTTCTCTTACTCTGATTTAAACCCAGAGGTTTTACATACTTCCGCTATATATTGTTCAACGTTGTAATATATAATCCGTGCACTTTGGAGCTGTTCTTCGTCTCCTGTTATATGCCTTGAGTTCAAGTATGTAATGATGATTGAACAACCTCTTGCATCTCTTAGTAATCTCATAAAGAGTACCCCTGATCGGTGTAGGTATTGTCTTGCTGGTACAAACTTCTTCCGTTTCTTGATTGACCATTTATTAATTGCAAAGTCGAAGCCGTCTAGTGAATCAATCTCATTTGGATCTGACATGTGAGTTCCATCATATACAAAGTCGAAGTCTTTTGTAAGAGCTCTCTCAATTGTATCCACAGAGTGTTTATCGCGTATTGGCTTTGTGATTGGTACGGCAAACTAGAGAAAAGGCGATGAGGAATGAGGACTCACATATCATAATGACAGGAGCTTAATCAAGTAAAGTTATAAAACACTTACCGGATTCAAAAAGCAAGATCTGAGGCATGAGAAGTGCGGTACACTAATGAGCGTAAGGCCTTCCCTTTTACATCGGCTACTGAGTCTCTGAGCCTGTTGATCAATCTTGCTTGCTCCTGCAACAAGCCATTGAATGGTCATGCGAAAAGTACGCCGAGTATCGCAGTTCGAATCATGAGCTAACTCCATCCATTCATACTTGTCCTTTTTCTTATCCTTTGTTAGATCAACTACAAACCGCTCAGCTCCTGAGCTTGCCTGTGGATAGTCATCGTTGCTGAGATGGATTTCGATATTAAAACTACCGTTTGAATCTTCCCTCGCTTCTTGTACCTTGCCAAAGTATTCCACAAGACGTTGAAACTTCTCAACATACTCCTTCTCACCCTCGGCATCTACAAACTTGTCTGGCATTATCACAAAACTAATGCGAGGATATCTCATACCCTCAAGTATTGTCGTAACAGCATCACCACTAATCAGCATATCCAACTCGTTCCACTTATATGGACGAGTATACTTGGTAAATGGTTGGAACACGCTGACATAATCCTGCTTCAAAGCTGACCACAACATGTACCGGTAGGTCTGGGGAGTCTCGTCTTCGGCAAAGCGGGCATAATACTGAATCACATCCACAGAATCGGATGAGGGGTTGTATAAAAGCTTCTGAATCTTATGTCCCATGCTCAGAGTAGCCTCAAGCATGTTATCGGCTGTGGCTGTATCACGGGAGGCATTTTGTATGATTGCCCTTGGTACTATTTGAAAGTCTTGCCTCATCCGTTGTATTAGCAAGTCATCAAGAAGCTCTTTATGACTCTTATAAGATGTCCTCTCCTCGAGAGGTGGTAGAGTCACAGAGTACTGCTTTACCGAGAATTTCTTTTCATCTCTCAAGTCCTGTGGTGTAGGATAGTAGTCAATCGTCAACGGTACTATTACGAAAAGAAGGTATATTTGATAGATTAGATGACAAACCCAAACATAACCAAACAGTCGAATGCATTTGATACACTCACGAATAGCAGGCTGGCATAAAGATTTCCAATTCGGTCCAGCATGTCGTTTGAATTCATCCTCACCAAGAGGAAAGACATGTGACCATCGACGCCGATTATGAGTCCGCTTTGCCAAGACTTCGTCTTCGTCCTCCTGTCTGAATGGATTAAGTACCCACGGCTTTCGTCGATGACGACCAGGTGTCCTTTGGCGATGTTTCTTACCCTTGCTAGTTCCGCGTTTCAAAGGCAAGGCTTTCTTTTTCGATTCTTTATTAGCAGAAGAAGTATGACCCTCTTTTAGCCTGCCTTCTTTTGAACTCATTTGTCCTGACGACTTCAATTGATTGTAAGAATGATCTCTAGTTGGCATCTTGGGCTTTTGACTGAGTTGAAACGAGCTCCTTCTTTGTGTAGTATCCAATGGTAGAAATCTCTCACTAGGCATGGCTTCTGGTACTGGTGCAACAAGTCTCATGGCACTAGGTCGAAGCCCGTCATTACGCCTATCGAGACTAAAGTGCATTCCAATACTTGAACTTAGTGGAGAAACAGCCAATGAAGAAGAACCACCCAGAGCATCTTCACTAATTTTATACTCCAAAAAGTCACCTCGTGGACTAGTGACACCGTCTTTCCTCTGTCTTGAAAAGGTGCCATCATATTGATTCAAAGCCGCTTCTATTCCACTACCAACGCCGCTACCCTTATTCTTATTGAATGCTGGAAACAGCAAGGCAGATTGAGAACGAAGTAGACCTTTCACAGGACTTCCTCTGGGACTTCCAGGGCTTTAAGATTTGTATAATGGTTAGACAGTGACAATATGATAAAACTATACTCATACTAGATTTGACTTACCATAATGGTTCATTAGGACTATTCCGAAGGCTATCTTTAAGGATACTTTGAGAGACGTTGCCACTCTTGGCATGTACTCCAGTAGAGGTATTCGAGAAGGTACTTGTATCAAAGTCAGACATGAACTTCTTTAGTTCGTCAATTCCACTGGGAGTATCTTGTTCATTGTCTGGAGTTGCCATAGAGCCATTACTTTGGTGACCACTTGATACAGACTGCCCGTCACTTCCAAGTGATGCCGTGGACTGTAGATGAGATATACTTAGTAGGTAAGAGGGGAATCGGTAGCTCCCTAGACTGCTTGATGGACTCGATCCATGTGATCCCGAAAAGCTTCTGTTTAAGGTATTGTTGTATGACTGATGCTGAGTATTGCTAAATCGTCTTTGAGGAGGAAAGGTGTCAAAGTTGACCGTGCCCCATTCAAGGTATCTTGATTTCGAAGTATCCAGTGCACGTTGAGGAGATAAACGTGCCATATCACCAAGAGAAGCAAGCTGTTGAGAATCTCGATTCAGATTTGCCATCTTTAGATTGTCGTCAGTCTCACTCCTTGTTATTGTTACCGGCCGTGCAACTTTCTTGAGGAGATTTGTAAGAGATACTGGAAGACCAGAGCCATATTCTCCTCGACTTCTTGGCCGACATGCTTGGAGAATGTCTTCAAATCCCCGATCTCTGATCAAGTTCTTATATCGCTGTTGTCTTGCTGAACCAATTGGCATGGGCTGCTGAGTAGTCTCCTGTTTAACAGATGAATAGTTATTCCGTTTCAAGAAACCGTTTGACGCACTCCAGGTCTGGACATGAGGTTCATCTTCTCCATCAACATTATTATTGGCATTAGTTGTGTCTAGGAAGTTATCATCTGAAGAAGAAGGAGAATATGTGAGAAGATGCCACATAAGTATTGGATTACACAACAACAAAATACTTACCATCATCGTTCTCCTTGTATAGCATGGGTCCTTCCTCTTCCTCGTCATAGTCAACAAACGATAGATTCATCCAATGAGGTAATTCAAAGTATGTCTGATCAACGCCTTCGACTTTATACCCTTGAGTCTCCTCTGCAGCTGTAGCCTCTCTTTCTTTATAGAGAAAGAAGGGAGCAACATGTAGTGGCGGTAGGCCCAAGCTGACCATATCTGAGCCAATACCATTGTCCATCATTCTTTGCTTAGTGATACCTGCCAGATTCTTCTCAATCTCAAAAACTCCATTACCTGGCGTGATGATGACGATACTATTCCCTGTTCGGTGTAGATCACGATCAATATAATGGAGCTGTAGAAGATTAAGAGTAATGTTGATTGCCTCGAGAACATTGCCCTGTGATGCAGTTGATGGTGTTCGTTCATTACCTAACGACAGGTTCCATTTGACTCCTTTTGGGTATGAGACAAACTCTTTCTTTAGTTTGTGTATAAGTTTATCATCGGCAGTTGTTTCATTCTCTAATACAATCTTGTAATGATCCTCGTACAGTCTACCATCCGAATCTACATGTACAAAGGATGAGCTTCTTCTTTCTTCTGCTATATCTGGATGACGGATATAAGTACGGCTAAAGAATACTACTGTCAGATTGTGGGTAAGCTGAAGTTTCTTCCACTTGTCAAACAAACGTCTGACAAACTCTATAAACTTGTCGTAGTATATCTTACACGAAGATTCATGACTAGTTTGATGACCAACGGCTTCGTACGGACATGCTTGCTCCCACATCTCAGAGGATATCTGTACGAGCCATATGATACGAGCTGATCTACTTCTAAAGGTCAGCTTTGTATCTTCAGTAATGAGTCCTGATCTAACTACATGATCTCCATGCCGAATTACTTTTGTGTTAGTTCGCATTCCATTAAAAGATAGCCTCTTGCCTTCATAAACCCAACTATTAAGAAATGACTTTTGGAAGGTGTACATATCGCCCCTGGATACAAACTGATCCTTGAATGTAATGGTAAGAAAGTCAGCTGATATTGATTGATGTACCAATGGCTCATTGCTTCTTGTTACTTGAGTAACGCTAACTGTATCATAGGCTGTAATATTGTACAATTCTGCTACCCTCCGAAGTAATGATACCCGAGTCCGTGCTGAACTTTTAATACTTGTTAAACTACCTTCAGAGACCGGTATGACAAAGGATATTCTAACAAAGTGTGTTCGTTGCAATGATTCATTAATATCAATGGCTGGTTCTATACTGTTATTCATGATACTTGAACCTGCCACAGACATCATTGAGTCTACATGTGAAATGGCTGGGATATTGTTGCCACTGCGATATCGACGATGAGGAGGTAGTACATTGAGATGACTACTACCCGAGGTGACTAACCCCCCGCTTATTGTATTGTTACGATTGTGAGAGGAGGAGGAAACTTCTCCGATTCTAATTGGAAGGTCAGGCCGAGGTGGTCCATCCGATGATGATGTTCTACGTCTATTTGTTTCAGTTCCTGCAGCAACAATGGAGGTAATATCAGGAGATAGAATACTACTCGGAAGTGATGTGTTGCCAAGTGGTGCATCAACTTGCTCTTGTGATGTTGAAGAATCCATTGAATTTGACATTGGTGGTCTATGTGATGTAGGAGGCTTTTTACCAAGGCTTTTGGATGCCGTACTTGGTGGAGTAGCCTTTGATGTTGTGCTTGGGGGTGTAGGCTTGGAGGATGAGGCTGGTGGAGTAAAGATTGATCTTTCCTTCTTTGGAGATGGAGGCTGAGATGAAGTTGGTGTCGATGATTCAGAAGCAGCAGTTGATAGAGGATGGAGTGGTGGTGGAGGAGGTGCCACCAACGATTGCGGTTGTGAAGAGTTGGACCCTCGTCGCATGGGTAAGACTTGTGATCCCTCTGGACTTGTCATGCTATGTTGAGATAGATTCGTCACCAGCAGTGGATGTGGCTGCTGCGGTAATCCTTCAGCTACTGAATGCAATAGTGCACTGCTGGGAGAAGAATCAAGGCCTGGTGATATTTGTGGTGGAGAGTCCTTGCTATTGCTGCTTGTATTCAGAGCATTCGTCCAACTACCACCATTACCAATGAGAGATGAATCTCTGCTGTGTAATGCACTAACATCAGATCCACTTCTACTATGACCAAGGACTGATGGACTGTCCTCACTAGTATAAGATGCGTTGGAAGGTGCTGCCACTTTTCTGAATAGACTGGAGGCTGCACCTGAAATGACAGATGATAATGACAAGTTCGAAGCAGCTCCAGGGGATATTTGATGCTGGTTAGGTTTTGGCGTTTCAAGTAGATGTTCTCCATGAAGCACTCCCGACCATCCATCGACACTCTCAGAAGCGCTTGCTACTAGATTCTCACCAAACAGTCTGTCAACTGATGTTAATGATGTGCTGGGACTGTGACCGATGGGAGGAGTTGTTCCTCCAATAACCCTAGGCAATGGAGGGGCCTGACCTGATGCAAATTGCTTCACCCCTAGCATTGAACGGGGTGTATTCATCAATGATGTGTTGGTAAGAGAAGAACCAACTGTATGCAAAGATGTATCTCTATTATGAAGAGATGGTCGTGCTAACCCCGGATTCATCCTAGATTGGATAGTTGAACCTCCGCCACCCCCTTTGGATTGTGGTGATGTACTATTCTCAGCCGCCATTCCAGGCCGGGCAACCCATACACGAATCTCTACCAAGTCACCCGGGCGAAGACTTTGATTGTCTATTACTCCGTCATCTTTTCCTCCTTTCTTTTTACTTCCTTTAAACACATCAGGATGTAAAGCCAATTCAACTCCATCAAATGTTAATGCCTCATGAACACTCAATGTGACGAGGCCGGTACTAAGTCCTATCTCTGGAGTGCAAGTGGATAGGTTATATGCTGTTGCATCTTCAATAACCCCACCGACAAAATCACCGTCTAAGCCAACATCGGGATGTTGATACTCGATTGTATTATTCGGGTTTGCTATTGCAACGTTGTTAATGTTGTTACTTCGAAGAGGAGTTGGACTACGTTGCAAATCAAGCTGTTGATATTGTTGTTGCTGTTGATCATTTGGAACTGCTGTACCAGGCGAAGCCATGGGCAGTGGAGGTCTACTACTACTAGACCCTACAACTCTATTCCTACTGCCAAATACAGACATGCCATCGGTATTGTTTACCAACATTCCATTGTTATTAACCATTCGATTTCTATTTGCAGCAACTTGTGCATAATTATTCAAATCACCAGATTGAGGATTGGCCGAGGGTTGTGGAATGGGTATTCTTCTTTTCATTGGCCCAATACCACCTACTCTACTTGCGGTACCACCAACTGTAACAGGTCCTAATAGATTATTCTTAGTAGGGTTCATAATATTATTAGTTCCCATCATCATGTGTTGATTATGTGCATTTAACATATTCCATGGTGGTGGTTGAGGATTCATACCATTGTTTCTACTCTGTCCTCTTCTTGGTAAGAGAGGACTCATAATGTTATTCAGTGATGTGTTGTTTAGAGGTGGTAAGAGCTCTCTTCTCTGTTGATTTATGTGCATATGATGTGAACTATTTAGCTCATTTTGAGGTAATGCATTGTTTGCCATGTAGACTGGCTGTTGCTGCTGCTGTTGCATATTTGACATTTGCATAAATGATATAGGCTGTTGATGCATACCATTTGCTGCTGCAAATGACTGCTGCTGCTGTTGATATTGCATCATATTAGAATTACCCAATACTAAATTATTATAACCAGCATTTTGTTGTTGTCCAAAATTATTTGCAGCCGCCGTTGCCACCGCACGAGAATGATAAAACGCAAGATTAGAAGTAACAGGCGTGGTACCATATCCAGCGCTAAGTGATGTACTTGATATATTCGAACTAACACTCTTCACAGGACTTGGAGTTTTACGAGGTGATATTCTTTCCTGCTTTGTGGGTGATGTAGATAACTCATCCGTCTGCTGCTGTTGTTGTTGATCTGTGGATTCTGCTGGAGTAGTTCCTAGTTGAAGTACTGCCATTATATTATTATCGTTCTATATGTCATTACGAGGAGGATATCAAATACAAGCTGCAGCTAACTAATCAATCTCTAGTACTCTCAGCTATGTAATCTCTCGCAATTTATCTTTTCTTGTGGATAATATTCTACCGCCAAACTCGTATATATAAATAACGATAATGATAGACAGCAATTGACTATATGGGCGATATACTGGACAGCGTATTTAAGGAGCTACATGCCGTCAAAGTTACTACTTGGTTAGGCACATTATATTATCTCTTTCCCACTTAGTCTTGAGGACTCCCAATTATGTATAAACGACGACGATAGATAGAAGTGCTCAGCGCTGGTTTGTTGTCCTCTCTAGTATTGCAATAAAGCAGAATAAAGCACACCATATCATTTCTTAGATCAGTTTATTAACACTCTTAAATGCTTCCTTTTCCTACACCATAAAGATACACCTTCTCTCATAATATTTTTAGTGCACATCAATTGCAATTTAGCTTGCAGACACTATGATGCCCTCCCATTGCAAATACAAATACTACTCGATACTCTTTCTTATATACATGCAATGCTATCTCATACTACTAGTATCGGGTAACAACAGCAATAACAACAACATAGCAACAACAACAGAGGGCAATCAAAAAAAGTATACAGAAGAAGAATTACTCAATGAATTACAAACACACATCGCCGCCCAAGTTAATCAACTAGTCAAAGAACACAACGTAAAACCAAATCAAAATGGTGATTTAGAATTATCTGTTGATAAGATGCATTTTAACTTACCACCCGATTTAGCCGAACTAGTTAAGAAAAGTGGTGTCTTCAATGGTATGAATTATAATTTACAATTTAGTAAGAATGAGAATGGACAAGTGGATAAACTACAGTCTATTAGTAGTGATCGTGGAACTATGAATATAAATGATAGTGTTAAATCTATAACGGCAACTAAAACACCCTGTCCATTGGGTACGTATTCCGAAACGGGACATTATTATGTCTATTCATCGAATTCTGTTACTGAAGTTGAATGTGTGAAATGTCCAGAGGGACAGACTACATTACGTGTTGGTAGTACTCAGTGTCAAGTTGTTACGGAGGAAGATTTACTGATTATTTTGTATGATTTGATGAATGGTAAATTGGTTTTATTGTTGTGTAGTGGTGATCAATGTATGTGTCACATCGTCCGCTTTCTTGCTCATGTCATGTGTTCATCTATTCATATCTATCTGACACAGGGGATAAATGGGACGAAGAAAGACGTAGAAATTGGAAGACAGATAAGAATGTATGTAACTGGGCAGGTATATCATGTAATGATAAGGATGAGATCATCGGTCTATCATTCCCAATGTAGATTCTGTTTAGTTTTTTCCGGATCGAACGAAGCGTTTTAGTGTCATCTTGAGTTCTTCTTCAGCCCAATTTTAACATGAAGGAAGGTTGGACATTTAACTGAGACAACCAAGGAAGGAAGGCTGAGTAACGTACTGCTTGCTTCCTTGCCTTCTGGACTTTATCGAGAGGTGTTTGTCCAGAGTTCCTTTCATGTCAATAGTGAATGACCAAACTACAATAATAAGAAATATGACAAGAGCAGTAGCACCACACAAAGGTATGAAAGAAATAGTAGAAAGATGGTTTGCAAACAAGTGAACTGGGTTAATAACTTAAATATCTATTCATCTAAACAGGAAGAGGTCAAAATGAGTATTCGGACATCAACTATACATGAGAATTACACCATCTCAACAAACTTATTAAATAACGAGAAAAGTGGAAGCTAGCCACCAATACAATACAGCAATAGAAAACAACAATTACAATTGCATCCATTTGAAAGAGTGTAACAAGTCTCATCTTCACAGGCACAATTGAATTCATCATCGTTAGCATACTTTCATTCAATCAACTCTTCTCTGATACTCTGTAACAACATGCATACTCATTCAATTCTTCTTTCTTGTGGGTCTCTAGGGCTATGAGATGAGTAGAATAAATTGTGATGTGTGAGCTTCTTAATAAAAAGAGATGCGAAGGATCAAATAAACTTGTCATATTTGTTCACAACACTTACACATTGGGTATCATCAAAGCCAAAGCTGTTGTCTGATGCCTTTGGTTCTCCTTGGCTACCAAAAAACATATTAAGATCACAGTTAGGAGAACCTGAAGTGCATGTGGGTAACAAAGCAGGGGCATCTTTCCAATCACATAGATTTTGGTTAAACGCAGCAGCATTGGAAAACATGTAGCTCATGGCTGTCACAGAATTAACATTCCATCCTGAAATATCTTGGTTAAATGCAGTAGCACCAGAAAACAAATGGTTCATGGCTGTCACAGAAGACGTATCCCAAGAAGTTATATCTTGGTTAAATGCATCAGCCCTGTGGAAAACGCCAGCCATGCTTTCCACAGATGACGTATCCCACGAATTGAGTGGCTGATCAAACACAGCAGCACACCGCCAAACATACTGGAAGATGGGCGTTTCATGGTTTGTTAAGATGAAAGAGAGGTGATTGTAACAAATGTCAGTACAAAGGCAATTGAACTTCAATATTTGGTAGAAAAACCAACAAGACTTTGCATTGAAACACTATATCACATGATAAAATAATACAAACGCGGACTTTCCTGCGCATGTTCGTCATGGAAGAGGTATCCCAAGATCCGATAGTTCCATTAAATACAGACGTTTGTATATTTTTGGTTACATAAAACATATGTTGCATGTTCTCCACTGGAAGTAGATGCGCGTTATCACAGTTTATGATGACGAAAGAGAGGAATTATATAACATATGTTAGTACATATGATATGCAAGGGCAATCAATAAAGGCAAACTAAGGTCAAATAAAACAGCCAAGTCGTCACGACTTTATATTGAACAAACAAATTCATATCATAAACAAGACAAACTCGAACTTTCCGGATGATGTATCCCAAGAATTTAAATCTTGGTTAAATGCTTCAGCACCGCCGAACATAGTAGCCATATTTGTCACTGGAAGATGCGCGTTTCACAGTTCATCATGACGATGGAGATGCGAAAGTAACATATGTTAGTACATGTGGCTTACAAAGTCAGAGTCAAATAAAGGCAAAATAAAGACCGATTAAGTAGCTTGATCACAGACAAGTCACATGAAACACATACACATGACGAATAAGTACCAACGCGGACTTTCCAGATGAAGTATCCCAAGCATTTATATCTTCGTTGAAGGTGCCCTGGTTGTAGAAAAGCTGGAAAAAGTTTTTAATACATGATGTGTCCCAAGTACCAATAGGACCAAATGCTGCTACCTGATTGCACGAAGTAGTATCACCAGTATCAGAGCATTCAATGTAATTATCCACAGCTTGCTTGAGGGCACCACGGGTGGGAAAGTCATCGTTACCAGGGCCTACACATGGTGCCTTTGAGGGTGAAACAGACGGCGCCTTGCTTGGACTCTTTGAGGGCGATTGGCTTGGACTCTTTGAGGGCGATGTTGGCTAGAAGATGAATGTTGCGAAGAAAAGCAACAATGAAGTTTGATAGAGCAATAATGGAATATGGATAAAGAGATAGAGAGCAGGAGATATCACGTGTGAGTAAGTGTGATGTTAAGCTATCCTTAAAAAATCAAGAGATAGAAATGACGAACAACAGAAGCAGCTTACCTTTGATGTTGGGCTAGATGTCGGCGACATAGACGGACTTTTGCTTGGGCTCTGCGAGGGTGAAGTTGGACTCGACGTTGGCTAGAGAGCAGGAGATATCAATTGTGAGTAAGTGTGATGTTGAGGTATGTATACTGTTACACATAACATACACCTTACCTGCTTGGAAGGCGATCCCGTTGGCACCTCCGTTGGACTAACTGATGGAGACTTCGATGGACTAACTGATGGCTATTAGATGAATGATGTAAAGAGAGAAGAGTCAAAAAGAGTTAGTTCATTTAAGATGACGGCTGTGAAAAATAAGCTATCCTCAAATCAAAAGATGGAGTTCATACAGGCACAAAAGAAGCTGCTGCTCACCTCCCGTGTAGGTGAACTAGTAGGCCCTACCGTGGGGCTAGATGACGGCTGCAGTAAAGATAGAGAGCAGGAGATAATATCATGTGTGAGTAATTGTGATGTTGAGGTATCCTCAAAAAGTCAAGAGATAGAATCGACGAACAACAGAAGCAGCTTACCTCAGCAGACGGACTTTTGCTAGGGCTCCTTGAGGGCGACACAGACGGACTTTTGCTAGGGCTCGTTGAGGGCAACTGGCTTGGAGTTGTTGTTGGCTGTGATCAAATGAGTATGAGTAAGTCAGACAAACACGATAAGAACTTAATAGATATGTTATCATTAGAGATACACAAGATACGTTTGATTAAGTATACTCACCTCCTTGCTTGGGCTACGAGAGGGAGAACGGCTTGGACTTGATGTTGGCTGTAAGAGATATCAGTTGTGAAGAGAATACAAATTATAAGTACTGCATTTGTTTTGTGCATTGGTTGTTACTCTTTCCACCACTTGACACTAACATCTGAACTTCCTACCTCTCTCTTATTATTCAACTATGCCAAACAGACCCGACGCCCAACCCGACGGAACAACCCACACCAGGAAAGTCCGCGTCAGTATTGTTTTCTGTGTGAATGTATGAAGTCTGCCGTTGGGGTGGGACTTCTTCTCTCTCTTTTTTGAGGCTACCGGGAGGTATCTTCACTCCTCTTACTATATGTTGTACTAACATAAGTTCCTTTCATCTCTCTTCATCATCAACTTTGAAACGCGCATCTTCCAGTGCCAACACCCAACCCAACCTTTGCCCAGGCAGTTCCTACTACTGCTTCGCCGACCCAGCAGCCTACTATTTATAGTGGTCAATTAGCAACGAATATCATCACAGGCGAAGAGTGTGTAATTCCCGGAAGTAACACATGTAGTGTCGAACACGATCTTTCTGCATGCGATGGAAACAAACCATACTGTTGCAACAGAGACAATGGTAACAACAATGGTGATTATGATAAGTGTACTACACAAGGTGGTGTCAGGTCATGCAAGGCCGGTATAGCTTCTCCAAATACCTGCGGCCAAATTAAACCGTCAAGCAATGCAGGGAATAATGAAGTGGGTGAAGAATGTGAAGGAGGACATCAAGGCCGAGCCGGCAGGCAGTTTTCACGGGAATCATACGAGACTAGATATCAGTACTTCCACAGCCACAAGACAGGAGGAAATCCATCCCTGTTACTTTTGGAGAGCAAACGGATCTTTTTCATCAAAAAATTATTATGAGGCCGGCTTACAAGCAAATCTACTTATCAATCTGTCATATACCGAGGATTAAGATTACTGGATATCGTGGGTATCTCAAAAAATACTATGCACCTCACCCATTAGAACTACTGCAATGTACACACTTCTGTAAACAACAATAAAACAAAGCCCTATACGATTAGCAATAGTATAACACTGCTGATCAGACCATATGCCAACTATACCCGAGCGATTTAGGTTACCAACCCCTCAATAATCAATTACTTAACACATCACACACACACAAATTCCAACAATTACACAAAATTAAAATATACTAGCGCACTAATAATATGCCAACTGAATCGGATGATAGAGACGTTAACGAGGGTGATGATACAGAAGAAATAGGTGGATCGTCTAAAAAACAGAGCGCTCATATGGAGAATAGCGAAAAGGCAAACACTGTGTTTGAAAGTTGGATTGAACGTATGAAAACAGAAGATCCATTGAGTTGTTTTAAAGAGCCAATAAAAGATCTAAGCTTCGAAGACATTGTCAATATCTATTCTGATCGCAGGCGCAGATTTTCCGAGAGCAAGTTGGAGGAGAAAGAAGCTAAAGTAGAGGCAGTGTAAAGCAATATGTAGTAGTGATGGAATTAGAATTACAACATGGTCTTTTATAGAGATATTATTTCTTACTAAACCATTCTCCTTTGGCACCACGCCATCTAATCTACTGCATAATGTCTACCTTATTACCGAACCGGTGATATCTATGGCAACTCAATATCTTTTAGGAAACCAATATAATCTTCTGTGTTGATTGTATCCTCTTGTATCCTCAATGCCATTCATCTGTTGCTTCACTAACATATTCATAATAGTACCCCTCTAAGAGCATGAGCACCGGTCATCTAATCCATTGCAAAATACATACTACTGTTTAATATCATCCCAGCTATCGAATACATACTATCAGACCTCAAGTAATACTATCACTTCGTATGTTGTATTGCATCCCACCAGTACCCGTAATGCCAATACTTATGTTCCAATTTGTTGTGTATGTATTTATTGTTGATTCATGGCCTGGATATTTATTGTATAACCAATCAAAAAGTTGATCCATTGATATGCGGAAAGATGTGCACATAATTTGTTGATGTATATTGCAATAATATTGTGAATATGTGACGATACACTGTTGACTAAAAATAATAATATAATGTGATTAAAATAACACAAACATCGCTTACCAAAAAGTAACATAACTATTATCTCGGTGATTGTTGAATTATCTATTCTCATGCAGTCTCATGCGTACCCCCAATTAGAATATAGCCGATCAACAGCCGGTCAACCATCTTCAACCATATGGTTTTTCATTGCTGCCGCGATATATAATATCCTTATAAAATACAGACTCCTATTTCAGAATAGCGCTCATCAACCTCAGGGGAGCTGTGTGGTAGATATCAGCATAATAGATATGATATTATAGGGGCAACGACGGATATGATGATGTAGGATTGTATCGATATACATCATAGTTTATTGTGTGATAGATAATAATAATTAGATGATATAATGTTAACTATCTACGACATGTGCTACTACTTGAAGATGAATTGGTGATAATGTGACGATTGGTGAGACGACGTGCTACCAGCAGTAAACAAAACAACCAATATTGATGCATAAAGCTGTGTGGTAATATATAGCATATATCAGTATGCAGCGGACAACATTGCCGGCCCTTTGTATTCTACTACATACATTGTTGTTAGGATATTATAAAATTTAAGATACCCATCTGGTATCCTCTGATTTTTACACAGATAGATAGATAGATAGACAAATAACACTATCCCCAAACCCCTTTGGAGTATTTCCCTAAAGTGAAAACTGACTGTTCTGTTGTATTCAGGAACAAGGGAATAAGAAGTGGGGATCGTGCATGACACAGGCTGAGTGTGAGGCCGAAACGGGTGGTGATCGTCGTGGATTGTTTTCTTCCTTTGGTGCCTTGAGGAACCTTGCACAAGACGATGAAGATGATAATACTTGTAAGAAGAAGAAGGTGAGTTATGAGTTGTTGTGTGATGTCGTCATCACGAGTGTCCATATCATGTGTTCGTATTTAACTAATGCGTCTCTTATCACATCTTAACTTTTTCAGGATATTCCCTGGAAGAAGAAGGTGAGACCAATCCAATTGTCAATATGTTAGGTATCATATATGCGTTACTAACTCCCTCATTTTCTACATCTCTTACTTTAGGACAAAGCTTGGAAAATAGGTATGCAGAAACTTCGTGAAAGGAAGCTACCCGCTGGTCAAGCTCGAATCCAGGCTGGAGTTAAGTATGTCGGTGATCAGAAAGTATCTTTGCTCGTCGAGGACGAGGGCATGCTCTATGAAGTCGAGGTATCTGCTGATGGATCTGTAGTTGTATCGTAGATATATGGTAGTTATATGAGACTTTGAGGATCCTGTTTCCCCAAGTCTCAGATGTGTATAATCCATAATATTTGTTGAAAAATTGAAATATCTGCTGTCTTACTTTATAAGCACCTAGGGATCAGGATAAGTGTCGGCCGTACAGCACTCATATATGCTTCCCACATTCACTTGAGCATACAACGTTGCCTTCCAAGCCGCTGACTATCCCTTGACCATGTCTACTTAAAGCAAACGATTGTGAGTCTTCTCTCATACCAGATTTGACATGATCACGGAGACATCACCAATAACTGCGGATCCTAAGTACTGGCCATACAACACTCATACGATATGCTTCCCACATTCACTTGAGCATACGATTTGTCCTCCAAGCCGATATTGGGTACTATCCCTTGCCAGTTACAACTTTTGTCCAGTCGCATTCCGCCGTGCCGTTGTATCGCTAACTTGATTCATAACCAATTACTCAATTCATTAGTGTTTAACGTCCTTTCGATTGGTAGTGATTTTGGTGTTCTTCAGTGGTGGCGGATTGCTCAAATTAGTACTGCAAAAAAGTACACATCTTGTGCACTTCACTCTAAAAGAGTTTATTGACCATACATACAAAGAAAACAAATACAATAAATTTACGGAAAGAGTATAAGATTATACATTGCATTGTCTTAGTTGAAGTTTATATACATCCACATTATGTCTGAGGAAGAACAATTTAATCAAGCTTTTGGAGAGCATACCGGACTCTGCCACGAAGTCCGAGATTATATAAATGGTATCAAGAACAATCAACCCAATGTTATTAATGAATTGAAGATGGGATCATCTATTGCAGAGAAGTTTAATGATCTTGCATGGAAATTGCTTGGTCGATACATTGCAAACAATACACACTTGGAAAAGGTAGACCTAATTCAATGTGGAATTACCGATGAAAAGATGACACTATTATTTGGTGAGTTGACACACAGTACTTCATTGACACATTTGAATCTGTCCGATAACTCTTTTGGTATAGATGGACTGAGGCACATGGTACCATTCTTGCAAAACTCTCCTAATTTATCAAGACTACAATTTGGAAGATTTGACATTTTTAGAATTAGAAGGAACATTAACTTTGACTCAGATTGCTTTGAATTGGTAGTACAAACATTACACGGAAGGCCTCCAGAAGGAGAATCATTAATAGGATTAATTATTGGTAGTTGCAACATAACTGACATCTCGGCATTAGATAGATATACCTTAACGAATCTTCGATCACTTCAATTAAATAACAACGAAATAGGTAACGATGGATGTAGAACATTATCCAATATGCTGCAACAAGAAGGATCAAATTTGGAATGCTTAAATCTTGATAATACTGGTATTAATGATGAGGGGGTGACATTAATAGCTACATCGCTAAAACACAATACCAAGTTGAACGCACTTAGTTTGCAAAGGAACAACAACATCAAGGAGGGAGGACACTTAGTGTTCCTGAAACTGTTAATTGGCGTATCATCTATTAAGAATACTTTCAATTCAAATAATACACTTGAAAGTCTAAATCTAGGACAAGTACCAAACAGTACAAAGGAGCATGTCCAGTCAGGGATACAGATACGATCAGCATTTATTAACCAATTATGAGTCTCATGCAGCCGGTAAAGTCAAAGTCATCAAGTATCAACTAAACAGTCGGAACAGAAAGAATCTGTGCCGTTTGCAGGGGATTGAATACTCATCCATGGGCAATCTCTTTGCAGATATCGAGCCAACTCTTCTGCCTCGTACCCTTGCTTTAATCGGAAGAGAGCACGGCCAAAGTGAATTCTATACTGCCCTCATATCAATGGTGCCTGATTTGATGTCATGTATTGATACAAGAGGCATGATGAAGGCTTTGTTGATGAAGGATGAGGCTCGTGCCAAAGATCTTGCGGTCAAATGGCTGAACTTACTCGTCAACAAACAGCTCTTTCTGCTAAGATTGTTCAGTTGAGTAGTAGATTGACTATTAGAGAATCAGGTGATAGACGACATTCAACTAAAGAAGAAGTAGGCACCGAAGAATCAATGGCGGCAAGTGGAAAGAAGAGACGAAAGAAGACGTGAGGGTTAGTTTTGGGTAGAGAGAGAAGTGCGCAAAATGATGATAATGATAAGTTCCCCTTGTATGTTACTATATAAGAGAAGAACTAATAGTATACTTACGAGGTATATATATAGTTTTATAATTGTATTAGCTTTGTGGTACATAACCCTCCCCACCTACTATCAGTTCTTTCTAATTTCCCATTTAGTTATCAAAGACTCCCATTACAAAAGTAAATATAATGCGAAATGCGATTGTTACTTGCCAGCCGTTAGGCAATGTATCATATCCATTATATAATATCATGGTTTGGTTTGCAATACTGTTATTAATATGCAGTCTTCTCGACGGTGGCATTAACGTCGTCGAGGCTCGGCGGAGACAAAGTCGAAATTATAATAACAATCGGATGCACCAACCACCTCAGACAAGACAACATCCAGCAGCCAAGAGAAACAAGACTGCGCTCAAATATAAACTATTATACTAATGATAATGATAGACGAAATGGATATTCTCCAAATTTAGATGCAATATACGACGAAGCTCATGATAACGGTAGAGATACCAACAACAAAGATACTAATAATTATTACTCTAAATCATTCTATGAACGTCATAATATGAACACTCCACCGTTGATATCACGTGCAGAGCGTTACAAACAACAACAACAACAACAATAACAAAGCACTATAAAGCAACTAAGAAGAGTATTACAAACGCAAGATAATGGATCCAATATATTAACAATACCAGATTCTCCAATATCTGAAACAACAGAAAACAATAATACTAATACAGAATTGGATAATATAATAGAAACATCAAAGTTGGGATTAGATTCATCATCGTTATTAAGGAATGATTTAATATTTAATGGTTATTATGATTGACATTCTTATCCTTGGTAAGTTTGTTTGTTTTGTGTTAGGTATGTGTTGGTGGTTTTGTTTAGATTGTGCATATGATGTGCTCAAAATTTTTGTCAACACTTCGTACTGCCTTTTTTTTGCAATACGAATACTAAACCACATACTATACTTTATACTGTACTGTACTGCCTCTTTGCAATCCTATTAATTAAAGGGAATATCAGTGGTACAATCAAACAGAGGGTACACGTACAGGAATACCAATCGAATTATCTATCAACTTTCATCGTGTATTTAGTGTAGATGTTATTCATCCTGTATTAGATTTGGTTGTTTGGATGAGAATTGAATGGGTAGATCCTCGATTAACATGGGATCCGTTAGAGTATGGTAATTTAACAAAGATTTGGATGTGGATAGGCGACGGTGGCAGTGGTGGAGAGACGTCAGAGATATGGACACCTGATATTGAATTATGGAATTTAGAAGAGGGATTGAGGGATTCATTTGATGATGCATATGCCATTATTAGTAATGATGGGAGTATATTTTGGAGTAGACCCGGTCACTTGAGACCGGTTTGTAAATGGTATGGTCTAAATGATTTCCCGTTTGATGAATGTCATGTTCTCTGGAGTTTGGTAGTTGGGTTTATTCCGGAAAGTACATGAGGTTAGTCAAGGGTGGTGGATCTGGGTACTCGTTGGGCGGCAGCGAGACAGCAGGTTCATCGTTTAATGAGTTTGCTTTTGCCGACGAGCAACCAATCAGTTGTGAGGAGGTGGTTTATCCGCCATTTCCTGCATCACCTGGAAAGTCAGCGTTTGTAATGTTTTATCATTCGAATACTTGTGTTCAGTGCAAAGTATCTGTGATTCGGCAACTCATTTGACCTTTATCTGCCTTATTTGTTTGCCTTTGTAACCCACATGTACTAACAGAAGTTAACTATCATCTCTCTTCATGATCATAATCTTGTTGTAACGCGCATCTTCCAGAGGAGGATTGGCCAGTTTTACTCTACACTGTTAGAATCCAACGATCATGGCAACCGTATATGAGAGGGTATGTCACATTGCAAGTACTTCTAAACTGTATTGGCTTTTCAGCTTTTTGGTTACCACCCATGTGTGGTGAACGTATGAGTTTATCCATAACCGCCATGCTTGCTGCTGTGGCATCAGAAATTGTTGTTGCCGCCAATCTTCCCGCTGCGGCTGAATATACTTGGTTTCAGAAGTTTAGGTGAGTAGAACTTAATTGTACACAATGGTCACAGACCACCCTTTGATCGGGTATTCTGTGTTCTGATTGTGAAACCAGTGATGAATGTATGTATAGACGACATACTCACTTGGCCGTGGGTTGACTTGTGTATATGATATGGTTTTGCAATTCCACTACCAAATACTAACCCCCCTACTCCCTCTCTTCTTGGATAAACTTGTGACCATTGTGTGGAATTAACTTCTGATTCCCTTAGTATCCTATCAATGTGCTTTGCATTCATATCCCTTCTTGAGTCCGTGGCGGTTCTACATTTCTATTACAAACGATCGAAGGACATGGTGCCGGGATGGTGGGCTGAGTTTAAGAAGTGGCGTGTCATTAGGCAAGCTCAGAAACAGGCAAAAGAATCAGTGAAGAGAACAAGCGATATGGTTCACGAAGCAAGTCACAATGTAAAACAGAGTATGCAAGAGACGATGGATGTTGTACAACAAAAAGTGGACGAAAAGGTATTAAGGAGGTCTTCTGCTGACCACGATAATGACAAAGACGATGACGACGAAAGCTCTGTTTCTGACGATCAATTTATCGATCAGCCACTTGCTGTAGAGGAGACTCCATCACCGCAATCTGATAGCTGTGAATCCTCTATTGAGCCCAATGACGAGGAGAAGAAAAATGAAGCTAACATTTTAGAATTATCCAATCTTGGGGTACCTGACGACGAAGATTCTTCAGTGGGGTCATTGGAAAAGCAAGACAAACTAGTTCGTTTGAACGACGTATCTACCAACTCTCTCCATGTATCGGATCTTAGAGGCAAGAGCAACTCACCCCGAGATTTATCGAGTAACTCGTTAAATGTATCTGATTTGAAATCAAGGCGTCCATCACGCAACAGTGGTCAGCTACAAGGCGGCAAGAACGGTAGCAGTAGTGCCAGTTTGGACCATGATTTTGGAGTTATTCAGACTGGCAAGACATTTGCCGATTCAATGATATGTGAGTAGTTTTGTATTGTATGACGTGTATCTCATTTCAACCTTGTTACCTCTATGCTCAATCTCAACCACTCATCCTCAACAGCCAACATTTCAATTGATGATGCCTTAGATGTCAATCAATTGCAACCAAGTCCGTCACGACGACGATCCTCGGCATCCTCTGCACAGCTACAAGATACAAAGAAAGTCAATTTCTCAAACAAAAATATTGTGTATGAGGATGATACCCCAAACCTCCGTGCTAACCTTTCCCTGCATAAGGACAAGGAGGCTAATAAAAGCTCGGCAACAATCGATAGTAATGTAACTGTTGGCTCCAATACTAGGGTTCCTTTGGATGCAGATGACTTTTTCAATGAGGAAGAGATTGAGAATAATAGAGAATGGAAAGTTGTTTCAGCTCGGATAGATGATGTGGCTCGGTTTTGGATTCCCATGACATTTGTTATTTCACTTGCCATTGTCCTTGCCGAGGTGTTTTAGATATCTTAATTTGGAATCTGAGGAAGAAATGTACAAATTGTAAAACACAAGATACACAACAAGATACGAGCATGGTGGTACCGCAACTGTTAAAAAAAGAAAAGGATATGGGATACTCAGATCATGTGTATGTGAGTGGTCACACCGACAATGAGAGGCAGAGTAAGACTAATCAGGTATGCCTAATATGTCCTATATGAAACCTAAATATGAAGTGATTATCCTACCTATGTGAGCATTCCTAACCGACTATACACCTTTGCTAAGACATTCGATCACTCGACTATTCAAGGAATGTTGCCGCCGCTGCCGCTGTGGATTGGAATTTCAGTAATGCATCTAATCCCACAAGTGTACAAGATAAATTACAGCAGCACCATTTTGGATTTGGAAAGGGTTTTGTTGGGGATTCTCCAAGTGATGTTGGTGAGAATTTATCTACTACACAAGATGAATTACAGAGCCACTATTTTGGAAATGGGGATGGTGCCGTTGGTGGATCTACAAGTGATGTTGGTTGGGATAAGGGTGGTGGTAAGTAACTTGTAACCTTTACTATTACTTGCTTGATATGTCTAGTTGCCAAATCTAATACTGTTATTCATCTCCTTAAATATGTTGTAAACAGAACCTGACTTTAGTGACTTGGGATTCGGCAAACCATCTAACCCCAACCGTACAAATAGTGGCGGTGCCGCCGTTGAGAAACAAGCAGACGAGCCCGAGCCGCGACGATCTCTAAGGCTTGCTGCACCAGCCAATACTGAAGAAGTTGTGGCTGAGTTTGATAATGAAAAACAGTTACAAGTGCAAGCTCAAGAGGAGAGGAGGAAGAAGAAGGCTATTGTTGTTGTTGGTAAGTGATTATGTTTGTTAAGATTCATGCATTACAAATTTAAATTCATTCACTAATATATTTCATTATTCCATACTCATAATTATAATATAGTTCAACAAAGCATTGCAACTTGGAAAGATGAAGGTCATCAAAATAAACCTCCAAAACCAATGTCAATGGAACTAGTATTTAGACCATCCGATGTTAGAAAGACTGAAGAAAGTAGATGTGCTACGGCGGCTGTAAGATCCCGTAGGGGACATGATGCACAAGGACATAGTAATCCAGCGAATTATAAACGTGATGGTGATGAGAAGAAGTGGGAACCTGGTTCTAACGCATATTGGAAAGAGTTACAGCTGAGATGTGCCCTGGACAATGCAAGAGTACCAATGGAGGATTGGGACAAGCTTACAATTATACATATTAAACCAAATCCCAATGGAAACAACGATGCTGAGAGGACTGGATGTGTGCTGCACTGTCATATTTGTGGCACAAATATCAATTGTTGGAAAAGTAAACCACTGAGTGGTACTTGGGAGAGTGAGGACTTTGTAGGAACCTTCGATGCCAAGCAAATCAATGATCACCTGGGAGTATGCGATGTTGCAGGTAAACCTTGTCCTTGTGAATGTGGACATACCATTAAAACGCTTGCACTGCGTTCAGATAACAAGAGGGCAACATCTCACGTAACGAAAGCATGGTCTTGGGTTACCAGAGCCGAGGAATTCAAAGCTGCCTTTGGACATATGAAAGTGCCACAGAAGAAAGGTGAAAGAAACACTGAATCAGGAGTAACCTGGAGCAAGAACAAATGCAAAGAGCTAAATATGAAACTAAACACTGTCAAAAGCGGTCGTGGCTGGATCACACGTGACCAACGTGATCGATTGATTGCTATTGGAGTGCCTAAAACTTCCAACTTCAACATCTTAGAAGATCTATGAGATGGAGTACAAGTATGTTCATGTTGCAAGGCTAGTATTTGAGGAGGATAGGTCTCGCTGTTTGTAATGGCAATTGAACCAGTAGAGTAGTAAAACCCGTTTGTAAGTAAACAATATCTGTTCGAGTAGTTTATTTTTTATACTAGCTGATGTTTGATCATGCATTCGTATCGATGGTGTTGTTGGGAAGCCGATGACTCATTCCCGACCGATGAGGAGAAGACTGCACAGCTTATGGAGTTTGTAATGGCAGGGCATGATACCACGGCCTATACTATTGCATGGACATAAGACAATAACCGACTATACACCTTTGCTAAGACATTCGATCACTCGACTATTCAAGGAAGTCGATTAGTACGGGCAGAAGAGCATCCATATCATCAAATGAGGCTACACTGAAAACCTTTCCGTCACTAGTTGAGTCACAAACATTGCTACTAAGGGAACACATTAAATCTGAGGCACTCGGTGGAGCATTGTTCTCAATGAAGAAAGGAATTATAAAGGTACCATCACCCTTAGCGGAGTCAGCCTCTGCTAGTGCTGCTTGCGTTGGGCTCGATGATGATGTGCCCCCGATAGTGGGGACACCATCTGTTACCAGGAGAATGACATTCGTCCTTCCCGGAGGACTTGATGCAAAAAGATCTTGGCATGTGGCGATTGCGGCTGCTGTGTTCGTATTGCCGCCTCTGTAGTCAATTGAAGTAGACAGATACGTCTTGGTATCTGTAGCCGAAGATAAGGCTTGAGTGGCATAAGCTGAAAAACTCCACTGTACAATAGAGAATTCCTTCGTTACGTTGTACACTTCTACGGCCTCTACAACTTCTGTCGAAAACGAGACAGTGGTATTAAAGTTTGCACAAGGCCCAAGATACCACTGTCTCCCGCATATGGATCCTGATGTATCCAAAGCAATACACATATTGAAATCATTGCTGGAGAGACCTGGCCCGACACCTGAAGGAGGTTGAGAGGGACTTGATGTTGGCTGTAAGAGATATCAGTTGTGAAGAGAATGAGAAGATGTAAAGTGAGATGAAAATATGAGTCGGTATCCTTTTTCCAAAATGTTACACAGAAGATATGTGCTGATATCATCTCTACCGACATAGCACTAACAATGCACTCACATTTGCTTGGGTTGGGCTTGATGATGGTGATTTAGAGGGACTTGACGTTGGCTGTAAGAGATATCAGTTGTGAAGAGAATGAGAAGATGTAAAGTGAGATGAAAATATGAGTCGGTATCCTTTTTCCAAAATGTTACACACAAGATATGTGCTGATATCATCTCTACCGACAGCACTAACAATGCACTCACGTTTGGGGATCCTGTGGGTGCTTGCGTTGGGCTCGATGATGGTGATTTAGAGGGGCTTGATGTTGGGCTCAATGATGGTGCTTGGGTTGGCTGTTAGTTGCAGATATTGTTAAAAGGAAAGATAAAGTTTGTGAGTAATATTTTTGGGTATTGAAAGCTTGACAACTTCATTCAATAAAGAAACCACAGCTACCATACTTACCTCTTTTGACGGAGATCCTGTGGGTGCTTGGGTTGGTGACGTACTGGGCGATTTAGAGGGACTTGATGTTGGCTATAAGTTATAAGAGATGCAGTTGCAAAGAATAAGAGGATGTAAAGTGAGATGAAAATATGAGTCGGTATCCTTTTTCCAAAATGTTACACACAAGATTGTGCTGATATCATCTGCCGACATAGAATAAATACACTCACATTTTGTGTCGGGGACACCGACGGGGTCTTCGAAGGGCTTGTAGAAGGAGATTGACTTGGAGGAGGTGGTTCGTATAAACAATTACCATCTTCCATCCAAGCTTGCTCCCAAAGTCCTGGCTTGAGGGAAGGGGCGTAAGCGGATTCGTTACACCACAGCCCATTAGGCCATCCTCGGCACTTAAACCGCGTTGTCTCGATACGAACCACGTCTCCTTCTTCGTAGTCTGTTGACGACGAGTAATTGAGAACATCTTCAGCTGTACAAACTTCAAGTTTGCGGCGAGTCAATGGTGCGGTAACGGGCGAAGCTGACGGCGATCCAGTAGGCCCTTTTGACGGACTGGAGGAGGGTGATGTGGAAGGAGAAGCCGTACCATCAACACACTTCTCGTAAGTACAAGTACCCGAGTAGTCGGACGGCGATGCTGTGGGGGCCTGACTTCCACTACAATAACCAACCTTTTTCCATCCTAGAGAACCACCGTGTTCAGATGGACTAAACTGAGAGCAATGTCCCTGAGGAAGAATGATGAGAAGAGAAAAGGTATTTGGGAGATGAGTGGTGTGATATATATAAGTATGTCATATGGTCTGAGATTTCCACCACACGAAAACTTACAGATGATGGCCAACCTTTACATTGATAAACAACACGGACATCATCATCATCCTCAAGTTTACGGTCAACAAATGCAGGTGTATGCTCGGAAGTTTGGATAGCCTTCATGGACCGCGTCTCGAGGGTATCCCTTCGGGTTGTTTTTGCCAGTTTACGAGATCCAGGCGGAGGTCCAGAAGGAGCTTGTTTGGGTGATTGACTCGGGCTCGATGTTGGCTGGGAAGTGGGCTGTTTGACATGTGATATGAGATTCTAATGACAAAATGTACATCAAGAAGGATACATTTCTCACACACATATATTGATACTCACGTTCGATGTTGGCGACGAGGACGGTACTTTGGTTGGAGAAGTCGAGGGACTTGATGTTGGCTGTGAGAGGTAGTGATTGTGAAGAGAGGGGATGTATGTGTGTACATAAGTGAGAAGTGAGATGAAAAAATTGATTCGGTATCCTTTTTCAAAATGTGCTCATAAGATAGTGCTGCAGATATGTGCTATGATCTGAGACTGTACAAATATACTCACATTTGACGTGGGGGAAACCGTTGGACTTGTTGTAGTAGGCGTCGCTGGAGAGAAGCAAGCTTGACTACTTGATGTGCTGACTTCATCTGTCATGGCGACAGATACTTGATCACCTTCCTCATATTCTGTATTGTCCTCCCACTCCCCAGGGCAGCCACCGATATCATCAAGATCGTCCATGCTTGGGGCGGATGTAGGTTCGATAGTACCGTCACATGTCCCAATAATATCCCATGCCTAAGGGTAGAAGTTGAAATAGATAATGTTTGATATGAGATGGGATATAAGTATGGTACAAAAAAAGAACACAAGATGTGTCACTTACCATTTTCCAGTTCTCGCCTTCTGCTGGTTCATAAGTCTGTATTGTTTGAATGAAAAGAGTTGGATAGCGAGAGAAAGAGTGGATTAGATGGAAATATAATAACAATGAGGGATAAATACCAAGCAAGTAAATAAACTCTTACAATCATATCACACCACTGATCGACTGGTGAATTTTTACATTCATAAACAACCTGGGCACCATCCTCTCTCTTCGTTACCCTATCACCCGCGGCATATGTTTTATCCGCATCGTATTCACAGTAACATCCACCAATATCATCATACGTGTTGATGGGATTGGGTGTGGGGGAGAAGGTACCCTCACACCGACCTAATTGTTCCCAAACCCACACGGTTGAGAAGTGAATATTCTTGTCGGGTTCGTAACCTATAATTATAACATAAAATAGATGTGCATAAGATATGCATAAGATATGAGAGATGTGCTATTAGATACATACATCATACTCATATATGTTGTACTTGTATTACTCACCTTCCATACTACAAAAGATATTCTGCGGAGCAGCGGCACATCGATAGACAACACCATCAAACATACGAACTTCACCACCATCATAAATATCCTCCGACGAATCAAATGTCTTGGGACAATAAATATCATCCCACAAATCAATTTCTGGATCTTCTTGCATTGGCTCATTGGGATTACATTCTTCAACTTTCTCCCAAGCCAAACTTTCTCCTACCTCGCCCGGACCGAATCCTGTATCTCCACAACGATTGACACTAATGCATTTGTAATTGTGGGTGGTAGTATCTTCACTGTTGGTATCTACCCATAATCCAGTCTCTTCATCCAATACATAGTTTGGAAAGGCGGAATCAGATACTGCAGCGGAGACATATGAATCGATGGTATATATCGTTTCCTCATATGGTTTGTAACATCCTACGCTGGATTGTAGTATACGTGGTCGTAGGTGTTTGTGTTCTACTTGTTGTGATGAGGATGACGCGGAGGTGTCGTGTGTATTCGTTGCTGCATCGTAGGGCCCTTGAGAGAGATCAAGAGGAGAAGAGACATGGCCACGAAGGAGGGAGGACTTTGTTGTCGTTGTCGTCGATTCAATCTCGTCGTTTGCAGCGGCGGCGGCGTGCGTGTATCCGCTGCAAAAGAGGAGAGATAGAAGAGAGTTCTTGGAGATGTGCATATTACTTTTGAGATCGATATAAGTATGGTTTTGTATTCGATTGAAAAGTATGAGAGTATGTGTTGAATGAGTGTAATGTAGTTGTAGGCTGTGTTTAAAAAGAAAGTTATGTTTAGTAGGGCAGCCCTTGGGATGGGGCTTATGAGATAGGGTGTCGGGTAGGACATGGACATGAATTTAAAACTATTGTAATTCATAAACAAAATATTGACAAGACAAATTTGTATGATGAAATTAGATACGCATATTATTATTTTGAATTTTGAGTATGGCTGAAACCTATGCGTTATTTAGAGTTAATGTTGATGACTTCTGGGGCTTAGATGTCGCTCCACCACTTACAAATGGGGCTGATTATTTATAGACAATGGCTCATAACCTGAGCATATGGATAACCCCACATAGTGCGATGAGTACTCGGACATATGTCGCTCGATTGCCATGATTGCTACTTATGTTTCAAGTTTCAACTAGCTGCTTTGGTGTTGTACATATCCCAAAGTAGAGGAGGCGTAGACGTTTCAAAGAAGAGAGATGTCGAGGCGTAAGAGTAGTAAGAGTTCATGTTCAATACCTCTTGATGCAGAAAAGGTCAAGAGTCAGAGGCAAGAAGATCCCATAGCCATATCAACATCATCATTGATACGAATGGAAAGGCCTGATCCTCCTCCACAATCAGCACAAGTTACTCAATCTACGGCTACTAGAAGACCACCACGACGCCGTAGTAGTACATCAGATATAAATACCAAGCAGTCTGAAGGTGCCAAGAGACGAGATTTGACATCTAATTCTAATACTCTTCAGACTCAACATCAAAAAGGGCATAATAGACTACTCCAAAGAAGCAGTACTGGCAGAAGCAGTAGAAGGAGGTCATCCATAAACTCTAATGGAGATATAAACAACCAAACGCTGGATCAAGCTCGAAGAGTATTCTTCGAAAAGAAACGATCAGAGAAGACGCTAGAACTAGACAGACCCTCGGTATCACATGTTCCAAGTAGAAGACCACCACCGAATAGGCGTCATAGTATGCAAGATGATATCCACCGACATCATCGTGATACTCGTATTGGTAAAGAAGATGAAAGACCTGCAGATTTGACATCTTTCTTCGAGAGGAAGGGCTCCGGAGGAAACAGTCAAAGTCAAAGACAAGAAGTAGTATCATACAAAGTGGGTGATACTCTCAAGTGTTCAACACATTCTCTTCGATTCTCCTCAACCGAACAAGCTGCAAAAGTCCTATCCGATATACCAATCAATACGCCACTGTTCGTCAAACGTACCGATAGATACTGGTCTTATGCTACGTTGATTGAACGTATCCGTGATGAGAATAGTCAACTAACACATGTAGTTGTATCTCTTACGAATGCTAATGGAGACGAGGGTGGTATAATGAAGACAAAGATTATTCAATCTAGTAGGTGGCCAGTCTGCTTGATGATGGTAAACTCGAGGAAGGTCGTCTTAACATATGAAGCCATTGTAAGAGATGATGTCAGCGATGACAAGACTAACGACTCGGTTCAAGCACTGTCGGGCGTAGATGGGTGTAGTCCATCTGTATAATGTATAAATTGTAGTTCATCTGTATATATACTGATCATATCTCGTGTGTTACTTTTGTATGTATCTTTTGTCTTATTCTTATGTTAGGTATGTACGTGCTACACTACTCATTTCACTCTCATGTCACTCAACAACAACACAACACAACACACAACACGACAGGAAGACAAGCTCAACAAATACAATGATGCCAACTACATCTACTGCATCATCAAACAAGGCCGACAATGACATTGAGCTGACAGTAGAGGAAGCCAAACAGTTGGAAACAGCATTCAAGGATGCAGACTTTTGCAAATTGTTGAGTGACTACGTCTCTGAGATATCAAATCCAGAGTTCAAGGAGGAACAAGAGAAGTACATTGCTCAATTGGAGGCAAAGAATGAACTGCCTGCGGGCAAAGCATTGGTTCGTCCATCATCTGGCTTTGTTGTTAAATGCACGCACAAGAAGAAGCGACAAGACACAAACAAGCTCTTCTTGAACATTGTCATTGTCTACGAACAAGCTCTTCTTGAACATTGTTCACTCGGAGCAAGTTGACGAGCCAAGTGTATCAGATGGATCCAATTGGTCAGTACCCTTTGTCATTGGTCCTCTTCGTATGGAACATGACAAGGAAAAGAAGAATCTAGTTGCATCATTTGATTGTTGTTTTCATCCATTGACATTGAGACAAGCATACGGTTCGAAAGAGTTTCTCAACCTCGTTGTTGACATTGCCAAGGATGCTGTAGTGAATTCATTCAATTCGTCAGGCGATGAGGTTGAGATGATTCAAGGATATACAATTCTCAAGGGTGTCTCGTACAAGAGTGGTACTCAGCCAAAGGCCTTGATGATTAGTAGTAGTGTTTCTGAGAAGGAGGATAAGAATGAATCAAGCAACTCTGTTGACAAGGAGGAGGGCGAGGAGAAGAGCTCGAGGACAATCGACACGGCAGCTAACCACAATGGCAATGACAAAGAAGACGAACTGATCATTCCCAAGTACAAGATTGTAGAACAAGGAGTGTTTGATATGCTAGAACAGACGAATGACAATTCAACACAACAAAGTCGTAGTCCAAAGCAGCTCATTGTTCACATCCATCTTGACAAGGTTACTACATCTGCGACTGATATTAATCTTGATGTGAATGAGAAGGAGCTCAAGATTATACCCAATGACAAGTGTAGATACAAACTCGAGTTGACTCTACCCTACACAGTCAATTCAACATTGGGTAATGCAAGCTTTGATAAGAAGCAAAGTGTATTGATTGTCAAGCTGCCTGTTGTCTAGATATGAATGTATTCAATCTTTAGACTAACAGTAAACTAACATGTGTAACCAAGAGCCTCTTCTCAACATATACCCAGCAATCTACATCCATAGTAATAGAGAAGTACACACAGCAACCAAAGATGACCACACTAAACTCCTCCTCGTTTCAACTCCACTATTCATTTGAAATGGATAGAAGACATCATGTGGTACAGAGAATAGTAATGTCGGAGGTGGACTCTTGACCGTTTCATACTTTGGTTCCAGGAAAGTCCATGAGACAGTTGTGGTGAATGAGAATGGTTGCTTCTCATTCGCTGGGAGAGTGTGTTGCAGTGTTGGACCATCATCAAATGACTTCTTGGCACTATGGTTGGATGAAGAGAGTTTTAGAAGGAGAGAACATAAGCTCTTAGAACAACAACTATCACATCAAATCATAAACATATCATAGACACTACCAATAACTCACCTCAATATCTTTGCCTGTGGCTTGTCCACATTCCCAATATATGTCCAAAGTATCTCGTATCTAAGCCTTGATGGCATCCCGACACATCGACTCTCAGCTTCGTTAAAGCTACGACTCTTGATTGTAAAGTTACTGATCCGATTATCATCTAATGCTGATTCAATCTTAATCCACTGTCGTCTATCCAACGGATCGGCATTACCAAATATACCCAGTAAATCTTGATTCGTTTCGAGCCACTTTGGATAGACAAAGTAATCAGTACCAACTTGACGACTTGTGAGCATGGGATGTTGCTCTTGTTCACCTGAAGTGGCGGAGAAGGTACAAAAGTCCTTGAGCTCTTGTCTTGTCATGTCTTGTGTACACCCTACAATCATGTTTTTTCCAAAGCCTACAGTCTGTGAATGGTGTGTGTGTGTGCAAGAAGAAGGTGATGAGTTGTGTCAATAATAAGGAGACACCTGACACACACAACTACTTACCGATCCGGTTGGTGAAGAAGTACCACAATGACCAACTAAGCCAGTATCCATGATGGTAAAACCAGATCGTTGAGCAATAACATATGACAAAGCCGTACTGTGGTTTGTTGTACTACTCGGACTAAATGCTCCTAGTGTAGGTGAACCAATAATATAGCCTGGATTACCACTTTTAGTACGAGTAATCAAATTGTTTTGTTCTTGACTACGCTCTGACGATTCTACTTCGTCTGGGATAAAGTTTATAGCAAACGTTTGTTGTAATTGTTGACTTGTTTCTGAATTCTCAACAATGTCCATCGTCTCTAACTCAACTGAAATGTCAATGATTGATGTGTGGTTGTATCTAATATTGTACGTCATTTGCTTGAGAGCATTTGTGCATGTTTGTGTTGATTCGTCCCAGGCGGTTGTTGTTTGATGAAGTAGTATATCCTCAAGATCATCAGCCAATACAATACCATGACTAGAATTTGTAAACTTGGCAATACGAATCGATTCAAGTGTGGAAGAGCCCTTGCTCTTCTCAATTACAATGTTTGAAATGTATCTTGAGGTACTGAATTGCCCTTCACAGTCAGTGGCAAGGTTAGATGTATGCTTGGTGCACGTGTTAGTTTCACTCTTGCCAAATGACACTGTATTCAACTCAATGCAATTGCCACTACTATCAGGTGTTGGCAAGACGAGATATCCACCAAAGGCATTGGTTAGTGTGGCTGTTGATTCGTCTTGGTGATATGCTACAATCTCATCACCCAGTTGATAAGCAGCTTTACTAGTCTTGGCCTTAGAAGTTGTTTCTTCTCTACTGAAGTAGGAATGAAATCCCAATTGATTCGATCCTTGTCCAAGAACTTGAAAGGCACTTGGATATCCTTGTTCTATAAAGTAGTTGCCCTTCACTGCACTATTATCCTTCTCTACGCACATTAATCCATGTAGTTTGTCCTAAAGGTTGGTAGTGGGTGAGTGAATGAGAATAGAAGGTGGGGAGAAAAAGATTTGGCAGATACTTAAAACACCACTCTCTGTCTCCTCTATGAACAACTCACCTCTGGAGAATCACTAAGTCGAAAAGGATATTGTAGATTCACACCCTCTAGTGATGGTGGCCGTTCTACACACATTTTTACAAGTGAAGATGTTGTCTCATCACTATCAAGACAGCTTGAGAATGACAATACTTCACTACTACACTCTGGATCACAACAACAATTCATATCACAAACTCCCGCTCTTAAATCACATGAACATTGACAATCGAATTGATTACATTGTACGTCGTCATCATTTGCTGGTGTTTTGCATTCACAGCCAGGTGGTGTGTAGAATGGCGAGGATGATGCTGTTGATGATGATGTGTCATTGCTAATATGATTTGGTATTTCGTAGGAGGAGGTGACGTCATTATTGATTGTATCTGTGGCAGCGGCAGTGGCAAAGGTGCATGCCGTGGATGCAGCAGCAACCAATAGAGCAAGTGATAGTAATGATTTCATTGTTTGTTGTTGTTGTTGTATGTGAGTTTGTATGTTGGTGTTGAGCTCTGTTGTGTGAAGTACCTATTATACTTAGGTAGGTATCATAAAAAGTATGCCTCTCTCTTTCACTCAACAACTTGACCAACAAAACAATCCTACATCCAACCACGCTTGATTGTTGACGCAATACCATCCGTATCACATTGTAGAGTTGCCATTTCCGTAAGTAAATCTTCTTGTTGTTGAACTGTCTTGTTTGATGACGACGCTGATAATAGTGCTCGATGTCTCTTGAGTGTTTCAGCTTCCTTTTTCAATGACATTAGCAATGCCTTGACACTTTGTTTCTCCTCCTCTTCTCCACCTTCTTCATCAACAATGAGCTTTGACGATTCGGGTAAACTCCGTAGAACGAGCTTGACTGTAGCTGAAATGAATTGTTGGGTGGTTGGAAATGAAAGATAAGTAACAAGATCCATACTCTGCCTTACAACAACACACACCACTCACCAACTCTCTCTTCAGGATTTGAACTAAAGATTACCAACTTTAATCTAGGACTATCCTTCTTGCAATATAAATCAATGTAGGAACTACCAATGCTTGCATTCAAGTTGGTTACCAGATCTTTCCACATTTTGGCGTTTGTGGAATTCATTTTTGAGGTATCGATTGTTAACGTACGGGGTTGACGATAATCAACAATGACATTGGGTTCTGGATAGTGGTGTTGGTTATCAGACGTAAAGTCAATCTCGTTTTGTATCCATTGTCCACCCGAACGTTGTTGAGATGATGATGACATTGGTGGTGCTAGGAAGAGTGAATCGATTGGTAAACGAAGTATACAAAGCACTGCTCCTCGTCGAGTTGAAGGGTGGTTGTTGTTGGACGAAGAGGAGGCATCATCAACCCATAGTCCTTGGATACTAATATCTAATGTAGAATTGTCATCATCATTCATTGATATCTTTATATCTTCAAGGCATGCAGAGGCTAGCATTGTAATGCAATCGCCAGATATTAATGTTGGTGCCACTCCACTCGATGTTCTGATATTCTCAGGCGTTGTCGTCGTTGTAGATTGCTTGATCTTGTTGCTGCTCGTCAATGAGCATGAGATATGAAAGTCATGTAGTGTATTAGTTGCTGAGCTTGAAGAGTTGGCCGTATCTTCCGCACCACTAGGCATGAGTATATCTAACTCAAGGTCCAAGACAACTGAAATACCACCATGCTGACTAGAAGACGTCCTTGGGCGTATGCCATAACGTAATCTAAACACTTCTGGATCATTACTCCAACCATCTTCTTCGGTTGAATGATTAATTGGTCGATTTGCGGCATGTAATGTCCGTCGACCTTGATTTACAAGGTCAATACGAGCTTGTGCTGATCTTTTAATTTGATTTGATTCTTCTTCTTGTTTGGAGAGACGATGTTCTACTGTTTGTTGAATTAATTTCAACCATTCTGGATCTTCTTGTGATGTGTTGTGGCTAGTATCAGTTGGTTGTGTATCTTCTATTGTATTTGATGAGTGTTGATCTTCTCCTTCTTGTGTTAGCAGTTCAGAGCCGCCATTATCTGGAGACTCTTCATTTGTCATCGCATCTTCTTCCAATCTTTCAAGAGGTGACATTATCAATGATACAATAATATTGTCATTGTCAGCTTTGATTGATGTTAGGTTTGTGCTGTTTGCATACGACTTCGGAAGAAGTATACCGGTACCATCGGTTAGAAATGAATGCCTAAGAATCATTTGCAATAGCTCTTTTTCTTGTTGAATTGTTTCGTCATCATTAGATCTATTCAATTCAGTTAACAAATCGGCATTAATCCGAGGCAATACTAATGCCTGTTCATATCCAACA
>Ga0214481_100050_pt1 | contig 48304 bp, 41 predicted proteins | sample M1_20Mar14CPVII9_4_FD_165057 | JGI IMG/M metagenome (GOLD analysis project Ga0214481, IMG submission 165057) | Marine eukaryotic communities from Monterey Bay, California, United States - M1_20Mar14CPVII9sort6BwellG10 | ecosystem: Environmental > Aquatic > Marine > Unclassified | place: USA...
TGAACCCAAGAACCTCTTCAGAATATCAATTCTTTAAGCAGTGATATTGATGCTTCTACTGCTTTTCAATCAACCCCAGGACATGTAAAAGGTAGCCCACTATCCAGTGAACCTCCCTGATGAATAAAAAAGGATTGTGGATGGCTCAAGGGGTGCAAAAAGCTTCTCTTACCAAGGATCATCTAAAGTTGAGTTAGTGTCAAGTGTCATTGGCGAGGAAGAGGCATTCGGTACTCAGGTCCTACACGTGGAATAATATCTACCTAACAACTAGAGTTGGTGAATTGCAAAACATCATCTCCGCGTCTTCACTGCTTATTGCACCTCATCTATCATATAGATTACTGTTATTAGGTTAATTATTAGTAAATTATGGCGCAATATATTATTTGCTTAGGCCTAGCCTCGATCGAGTGCTTAGAAATTGAGATCATAAATATCATAAATTTTATGAATGTGTTGCCAACGTGCACCGACTTTGCAAACACGCTGGCGTCCAAACTATACAACCTGACCAATGTCCGCCATAGTAAACATCCAGTACGATACCAAACCGTACATATAATCGAATCAGATAGCCTTCATTACGGTACCACCGCCGTCATTCGTACACAGGTATGTAGAAATTTTTCGTTCACGTGATATGTTTATACCACATGCTTGAATCAATATTAAACCAAACTACAACCTAACCATCTAAACCTACCTTCTTTCTTCTTTTATTACTAATATTGGTTCTAGATATATCATCAGCTAGCGTATACCACGGTACCACGGCCTGGTAAGTCCTCGATACAAAAGATACAGTGGACGTGTCGTAATATAATTTTTTATGTACATACAATACACAACACTTACTCTATCTCCACCTAACCCTCTATTCTTTAAATATGGTAATAACACTACAGATTATGTCCAACAATACCGCCAATGCCGACCGCGGCCGTCCCAACTACACAGAACAGTCCGAGAAAGATTTGGATTTAAAACAAGATGAGGAGCAAAATATTATGGTTTCAAACAACCCCGGTGACCCTACCCGTGCCCGCTCCAATGAGGATTATCCCACCGGATATGATGAGGGTAAGGGTACTGTTGGTGGCTCCAGTTGCAAGGGTGGAGGTGAAGTGGATCTTCAAGACTCCGAGTCCGCGTCGTCAGATGATGACACGTCTGGTGCACCGTCTTCTTCGGATGATGATTCGGAGGATGGAGGTTCTGTGTTTAGTGATGTATCGACAACTCCAAAGCAACAGATTGGTTCGCTTCGTATGACACGGGGGCGGAGTAATACGGGTGGCGCATCCAATACGAAGAAAGTTATGGTAGTTGGGGAAGGATTCGCTAAAGGTGAGGTGGATGACCTATCTGGTATTGTCCTCGGTATGTTTGGAGTTGGAGGACAGTGTGGTAACATTTCAGAGGCAGACGTTCTCATTTGTCACCCTGATAATATGGAGCATGTGCGTAACATTGTAGGTGCAAATGGAAAGGAAGGTGCTACTGTTGTCGGAAAAGAATGGCTGGATCGGAATCCTTTGGCCGAGGCCAAATCTGAGAAGTCTGATGCCGAGGCAAAATCTGATGATGAAAGCAAGGTTGGTTCAAGTGATGAGAGTGATGATGAGTAAGTGTTGTTGTATTGTATTAATGTGTTCATATCATATGTTATTGGTATACCAACACATAATATTTTTCATTCCTCATAACATTTATATTACAGGGATAAGAAACCACCCGCAGCGGCACGTCCTTCAGCGGCCGCATTGGTACTTCCTTCAACCAAGAAGAAGAAGAAACATGAGAATGAAGAACTACTGCCAGTGAAAGATCAGGTATCAATCATGAAAGGGTACATGCAGGATGACGACGAGGACGAATTCGAAGAGAGTGCACTTTCCTCCTCGTTCGAGCAACGTAAGAAGAAGCCAGAGGATATCATCCAGGATTTGTGTGCTGATGAGGACCGTTGGAGCTCGTTGAGCCAAGCCTCACTCAAGCAGCGTTCACGTAAATCAACAGCACCAACCGGTGCTTCAGCAAAGGCGGATGCGGGCGGGGGTTTGGATACACCAACTAAGTTATTTTCTCATGAGTTGAGTAGACTTAGCCATAATGAGAGTGGGGTATCGTTCAAAGCAAATGAGTTCTCAACCCCCAACGGGACGGGAGGTGATGAATTACTAAAGAAGTTGGCAAAGGCAGCTGCGTGTATGAGTGGTAGGTATTGCCCTGTATGATTAGTCTTTTTCTACTGATACTTGTATTTTTGCTAACCATAAGTCTTTTCCTCTTTGTTCTATGATATACATCAGGTGACGAACGTAAAACTACAGGTGGCGTTGGCAAAGAGGAATTGACTATTACCGAGATGATTGGTAAGTAGTAAAATTTGTAAGTCTCATCACGTATACTCTCATTTTGTCTGTTTTACTCATTATTACTTTGTATTGTTCAATAATCTGTGCAGCACCACTTACCAAGGAACGTCAAGAGACGTACGGAGAGGGATTTCACGTCCAATACAACGTTTGTGAGAAGAAGTTGGCAAAGCCAAATGCCCAAGCCATCGTACAAGATACCAGAGTGCTGCAGGTGTTAAAGGGTATTCGTGAGAACCCTTGCGTACTGTATTCACACCTGGAAATGCAGAACACTGACGTTCAAGCCAAGATAGAGCGGTTGATTAAGTTAGGAGTTGTAGTGCTCGTATTCACCCCTGGCCGACCTCCATCTGCATACCCTCCAGCCATTGACGAGAGGCAGGAGGAAATCACGTCGATTAATGTTCTCTATGCCTTCTGTGCAAGTAATGATAAACAGAGGAATACTCTGAAAGAGAGAAAGGATGTGCTCTGCGAGGAGTTATCAGAGTTGGATGGTGGCAGGGGAGATTATGATCGCGATGTCTCGGGTGATCAAGGTGGTCAAGGTGATACATATGTTTCGTCGTACAACAAGATGCATCTTGTTGAAGTTGAAGGTCAAGTACCAAAGAAGGATCGTACCAGGGATGATGGTACTAGGCATTGGGCGTCAAGTGATGGTGGTATTCTGATGATAGAAATGCCAGAAACATACACTTCTGTACAGTGTAAGCGTCCATCCACATCATCAAGTCGTCCTGGACCAGCACCAGACGACAAAGAAACTTTCAAGGCTATGATTGAGATGGGGCTCAGACTTGATTATGTATGGGTTAGGAGAGCACCTCAACGCTTCATTGATGAGAAAGGATTTCGACGGTACATGAAGGATTCGTCAAGCCTTCACTATTTCAATAATGGGTTTTATGCCGTTACACGGAATTGCCTTCCTGCCAAGAGACAAAGCAAGAAGAGTCCAGCACGCCCAGCGGGGAGGGTTGCTATCAAGACCATGGTTGCAAGGGGATCCTTTGCCAATTGGCAAACCAAGGGTCCGGTTGTCAATTTTTCTAAGAAACTTCCAGAATTTACCCGAGACAAAACAAAAGGAGTTGGCCTACATGATGGTGTCGATTATACGTTCAATCGTGCTGGTTTTCTGAGCTTTGCTCTGAAGTATAACATCGTCCTCAACTTTGCGAGTTGCATTACTGCTGACCACACCATCGGTGACAAGCAGGACAATCGTGAAATCAGTGTTCGTCCTGCTATCCCGAAAACCCAGGGTGACAATCGTGAATGTTGGAACAACGAGTCAGACAACGACTCAGACGACGACTCAGACGACGACTCAGACGACGACTCAGACGGCGGTGACGATTCCAACTCCAAGAGGCCAGTATCCAAGAAGATCAAGACGTCTACCAAGTCTGCCGATGGGAAGAAGAAGGCGCCTATCAAGTCTACCGATGGGAAGAAGAAGAAGGCGTCTACCAAGTCTGGAAATGAGAAGAAGGAGGAGGCGGCTGGTAGCATCATGAACTTCTTCAAGAAAGAGGAGGCATCTATGGTCGGTGAGGCTGGTGCCAAGTCTGCCGATGGGAAGAAGGCAGCATCTAAGAAGAGAAAGAAGTCAAATGGCGGTGGTGATGATTCCAACTCTGTGCCGGCACCCAAGAAAATCAAGCAACAGAAGTGGATCTGTGATGTGTGCAAGAACAAGTGGTTCCTAGACTACGACGAGGCTTGTGAGCATGAGCGTCACTGCAAGAAGGGAGAGAACTAGCTTCAGACGTCCCGAGGCAATCCCACAAGATCTTAGTCATCTCTATCCTGATTATCTTGCACACACTGTATCTTTTCGTCTTCTTCGAACGGCACGCTTGATTCGTATAGTAGATAAATGATATAGTTTTTCTTTTACAATGAACACTGCATGTTATCATACATCTATCTTCTTCTGTATTATCATCTCTTGATAGTCGCCACAATAAGTATGTGTATATATGCATATCAAATAAGTACGTATACATGCATATCATAATAAGTATGTTTATATATCATATGATGAGGTTGACACCTTCTTATGATAATGCCTCTCGGCGAGCCCTTCGGGGACACCTGCGGTGAGCTGTCGATATAAAGAGGAAGTGAAGTAAGAGTGGTGGTGGAGGTAAAAGAAAAAAGAAATCCGTACAAAATAAGCTTCTCGTACTCAGACTCGAACTGAGGATACGACATTCAAAGTGTCGGGTGATAACCACTTCACTATACGAGACTTTTCGTGTTTGTACAAAATTTTAATTACTAAATACGGTATCTATAGTCAAGTCAAAGTAAATTAAAAGGTAACATTGCAACACCAATAGATAACATCCTCTATTATTAACACTCCTCTATCCATCTAATACACTAATACAGAACTTGGGATACGACATTCAAAGTGTCGGGTGATAACCACTTCACTATAAGAGAACGAGTATGGGTGGGCGAAATACAATTTATAGTTAGAAAGATTCCGAAAACACCTATTCCACTTTTTTTGTGCGATCATTGTTGTAGTTTGATATTATGATATGCAATACTTCTGATGAACATCCTCTAATAATTGATGACAAATAAAATCTAAGATGTCAACATATCAGCAATACTGCGATAAAGATTAAAAGTATAGAATTTTACTCTAACTCCAGTACAGCCTAGCACAGCACAAGAATATGGCGGCCTCCAATAGAAACGGACAGAAAGATGATACTACTACATTACCCGATCCAAATGAATTACGTTTAGCAGCCAATGGGCGATTTGCAGCTAATGCATTAGATGAAGCACTGCCACTATACAGTTTGGCTATTCAAGTATCACAAAAACGCAATGATCCTGCCACAGACTTGGTTGTACATCTATGCAATCGATCAGCATGTTTATATAAAATGGAAATGTATGAAGAGGCATGCAGTGATGCTACCGAGGCTGCTGCATTGAGTAAATATCAAAATTCGAAAGCATTCTTTAGACTGGCCCGAGCTCAATGTGCATTGAAAGATTACTCGTCGGCATTGCAAACTATTGATATGGCTACAACCTTTTGCAATGAGCAACTAAAACAACAACAAACTACCATCACTTCAAATGATAATAACGATAACACTAGTCAACAACTAATACTACAGATTAAAGAGTTTGACAAGCTCAAAGCAACTACTTTACGATACCAAAAGCAACAACAGCAATCCAATACTGAATTATCACCACAAGATATCAAATCCATTAAAACTGAACCACGCACACCATCTATCAAAGAATTTACCCGTCAAACGAAACATTCCGAAGCATACAATCCATTAGGTGAAGGAAACTTTTCAACAGTAGTGGTTTGTACACATAAGATTACCAATGAGAAATTTGCATTGAAGATTATTGAAAAGGAGGAATGTAAAAAGTTGGCAAAGCGTCAACATCCAAATGTTTATAATGAGGTTGCAATGGAACGTCGGATATTGACACAGAAGCGCTTGCCTGGACATGTTAATGTTATACAGGCTTATCACGCCATGCAAGGTATGTTTTTCTTTTACCATGTGTACTATTTTGTTCTTCTATGGGTATTACATAAGTATCTCAAACTTCTCTTCTTAATTTGATATACACAATAGACTATGGCAATTTATACTTCTTGATGGAATTACATCAAGAACATGGTGACTTATGGAGTCAAATCAGGTATCAAAAATGTATGGTAGGATGTCACTCCAGTTTAATCCGAACATATGCCTATGAGTTATTATCAGCATTGGAACATTGCCATAGTCATGGAATTGTCCATAGAGATATAAAGCCAGAGAATGTACTGCTTAGTGAACGTGGGGGGCATGTTGTATTGATAGATTTTGGCACAGCTAAAGACTTGATCAATACTGATTTGAATGGTCCCGAGTTTGTGGGTACACCTGACTTCATGTCACCAGAGGCAGTCAAGGAGTTTAAGCAGGGTGGAAATGGGTGCGATTTTACTGCTGACTTGTGGGCGTTTGGTGTTGTATTGTACCAATTATATTCCGGGGCATTGCCATTTGAGTCTCAAAGGTAAGTTTAATTGTTCTAATATATGCATGTTTTGTCCTGACTGCCGTCTAACATATGAGTATTATTATACCTCCACAGTCCATACTTGGGCTTTCTCAAGATACAGAGAGGGTCATATGCACGAAATATGGGTGTGTGGGATGATGACGCTTGGGATTTGATTTCAAAACTGCTACAGGTCAAGCCAAATGAAAGGCTGGGAGCTGGAGCATTCGAATGGATTCCTCCTCCAAAGGAAGAGGAGAAGAGTGAGGAGGGTGATACTATTGAGGAAAAGAAGGAAGCCGTTGAACCAACGCTACTAGGCGAGATTGTCAGACATGGACATGGTTATGATATGATTCGACAACATCCCTTCTTTTCAAAGCAACAAGCAGCTCTTCTTCGCAACTCTAATTCTCATCTGAAACTTGGTGACTCGGATGAATCAGTTCCTCAGCCTATACCATCACTGCAGGACTTGGCTATACGTGCAACTGCTCATCTGATTGATACATCCTCACTTGATGTTGATATGGAGGATACCCATCCACCAGGAGATAATTCATCATATGATGCATTTCGTCTAAAACCGTCTGATCGTAGACGTGTCATGCACCTACTCGATAGACTTCATCTACTCAAAGAACCACGGATCTATCGTCGTTTCTTCCACTCAAAGTTGGATGCTCGATTAGGACGAGTTAGACCAGAATCTCGAGATGTCATGGGATTGACACAAGTGAATGATAAAATGGGACAAGCAAGGGGAATGAACGAAGATTCGCCTCATCCGGAGGAACAAGTACCTGCTAGTAAACTTTTGGGAGATTCTACAACTAGGATTCATCACATTACCAATCCATTATTTTGCAAATCGGTCAATGATCGATGTAGTGGCAGTCCTGAAAATGAAGCTGAACGGAAGAGTTATATCAAACAACTCAAGGAATCCATTAGACTTGTGAATCGAGTAAGACCCACAGTTGTAGTTGCATGTGGGTATTTCGACGACTCATGCCGTAAGATACTGTCAAAGGTGAATGAGACAGTGCCAGTGGTTCTTCATGATGGTACCTCCTTCTTCAACTTTTGGGTATATGGAGCACACTGTGTGGCTATGCCAATGAAATATTTCAAATGGGATGGAAGTGAGGTTGAGGCTGACGAGGAATTACGAAGTAAGGCATTCGAATGGTTTCGAATGGAACTTGAACAAATCAAGACTGCTCGTAGTCACGGTTTTGTCTTTGTCGATGGAGACTCGAGAGAGATTCCAAGTGAATGGATAGCCAAGATGGGGAAGAGTCATATTTTAGGTCTATTGGGATTGTGCAATGGATTTGATCGTAGTGTAGGAGAGGGGGAAAATGGTGATGCTAGTCTACAATTTGAAAACCGATATGTTGTTGCCGAACATGATACAAAGAATGAGAAGGGCAACGGTAATGGAAAAAATGGAGATGATATATCGGTCTCCTCCTCCTCTGATAGTGATGAAGATAGCAACGCACCAGAAGATGAACATGTGATGCACATTGTTGGCAGAGCTGAGAATGGAGTGCGATGCATTACTCTCCAAGAGGACTCAGAGCTGGTTTTCGATAGTGAAGTACTACTATAGATGAGCAGTTTAGATAGCAGGAGAAAGTCATCTCTACTTCGAGCATTGCTAAAGTCTACACTTGAAATAAACTGTTAATCTAAATACCACCCAACTGTTCACATTGCTTCTCAACGTACATATATTGTGTTGTACTTATAAGTTCACGAAAGCCGCCACGGTTACATATTCTTTTGTATATACTATAACAAGATCTATAAGAATTAAACCAAACCTTCTCCATTAGCAGAGCCAATGTATTTAAAGTCATCACAAAATGCAGCAGCTTTGTCCCTCTGATCACTCTTAATTTCATTTAGATATGCTTGGTAAGAACGCAGCGCTTTTGTGTAATCATCTTTTGTTGTATTCCCGTCCATGTACATGCCTTTGATGTTCTCTAGAGCATCTGGATTCCCACCCCTTGCTGCAATCGTGAAGTGCTTCAATGCCCTATCATGATTGCCTGCCTGAAACTCAATACAACCGAGATTGAACCTTGCAATTACACTTCCATTTATGGCTGCCAACTCCCAATAATGTGTAGCATTCTGCTCGTTAACTTCTCTGCCCATCATACCAATATTATAAACATTACCAATAGTGGAATGTGCCTTTGAACATCCAAGTTCTCCTGCCCGATGCCATAGTTCCAATGCCTTGGAATTATTTTGTGGTAATCCATTTAGTCCTTTAGCATAGTAACATCCCATATGATACATTGCTTGTGTGTCATTCAGATCTAAACGTTTCTCTAACCTTTTGATCCTCTCCTCAACATTACTTGAAGGTGGGGTTCTGCAATAGGGACACTTCTTTCCAGCAACTTTATTGCCTTGGTTATCATATAAAGGTGCATATGAGCACCCTCTGCATATAATTTTCCCACAGCAATCCATATAAACTATACCCGTACCTATATATGGCAATTGTAGGAAGCATATCGGACAATCTTCTGTTGGAGGTGGTTGTTTGAATAACTTTTCATCATGTAACTCAGCCGCACGCTCAGCAGCTCGTCTGAGATGTTCCTCACAATCTTTCTTATGTTTATGTCGATGTTTCTTCTTACATACTGCGTTGCAATACATGACTAAATTGCATTTGTTACATGTATTTGTAACTTCACTGCCCTCCTTTCCACAATTGGCACATATTGATATTGTTGTATTTTGACAATCTTCTTTTGGTGGAGAATCTTTAAAAAATAGCTCATCTTCTTTTGGTGGAGAATCTTTAAAAATTAGCTCACCATCTTTAGATATATCCAACCATTTACCTTCTAACCTACGAAGACTGTCAAATGATAACCTACTAAGAATGTCCGATGCGGCATCAATACGAGAAGTATCTAATGCACTGTCTTCTTTGCTATGCTCATTTTTTTGCTCACATGATGTGCTCATTTTCCTGTCTGCGCTCGCAGCTGAATCTCGCAAAGATAGTAATACTGACGACAATCTAATAATCTGTTTTTGCTTTCTTTTATTATATAAAATGTATTATTTTGCCAATTAATGTTGTATACATACATCTGCAAAGGTATGTATGGACATATTATAATGGGTAGTAAGCATGAATCAATTTCAATTTTGTAAATGACGAAACATAACTACTCTTCTCTAGCACACACCAATAATAGCAAACTAAGAAGTATAGAAGAGTATATAACCTCGGCGGCGGAGGAGGTGATAGCACGGTAGAACTACACTTGACAATCTAACCACGGCGCACGGCTTCTGACTTCCATCAGCGTGGTCGTTCGCTCGCTAAATTATAGGTCTCTTTCACTTTTTGAAAAATTGCGAGCTCGAAATCGTGTGTGGTTATATTGGCCTACTCCGTCTCTACACTACCTCTCATAATTCAATACGCCTCCTCGTAAACTCCTTTATCACCTTACTACTAATCTATGTCTGCATCAGCCACCGCTAACGAAAACTTCACAAGTAAGTACATCAAATTGTTATTTCTCAATATCATCAATTTTTGGGTGCACCTTGTGTAACACAGATATAATGATCCCTGGCTGTATTTGGTATACCATTGATACTTTTCATTGGGGATGACTGGGATATATTGATTTGAGATTGTGTAGTTTGTCAAGGTCATCGCTCGCTTTATAACTACTTCTTTAACTCACATATCTTTTAACATACAATCTCAAAATAATATCTTATATCACAGTGGAAACAGCCGCATCAGCCTCCGCAGAAGCATCATCCACAAGTGTTGATAAACGTCGCTTAAATACATGGGCACTACTATGTCTATTCTCAACATTAGCCTTAACAGCTCACGAAACCGATGATCAGAATATGAAACAATCACAAAATATTTACATTACAGTCACTACATCCATATCATTAATCTTTTCAGCATTGGCTAGTGTCGCACATGTTGGTAATATTGGAATTAGTGGTTTATTCGTTGGTACGATTCTTGAGGGTGTTGTGTCATTAATCCTAGTGGGATTATGGGCAGGTGCACTACCAATTATCATGGACCCCTCGAATGGATTGGCACAGATGTATGTCGGGAAGTCAGGTGGTGATGTTGCTGATTATCAGGCTACTATTTCCAATGCCAACTTGTACTTTACATCTTGGGGTGCAGGAGTGTGCGCCTTGAGTGTATTGGCAATGTACATTCGTGAACGTTTGGGTGGTGCTGGTGGTATGGGTATGGGTTACACTTCTAAGTGAGTATGTGTATTATGATATGTACTTCTGTATATGATGATATACGTGTTCTATGATATAATATGATGAAGAAGTTGCTAACAATCACCTTTCTTCTTTTGCATTAAAGGTGGTACTTGTTAATGTTGGCAAGTGTTATTGTTGTTATTGAAAGTATGAGGTTTAAGAATCAAGTTTGTGCTATTGATGCTGGAACTGAGGATGTTACCTGTGGAAGAAACACATATGGATTGGCTACTGGTGAGTATAGCATAGTATTGTTGAGTGGTTATATGTGTTGTTGGGAACCTTTATATTCTCTAACATTTTACTCCAATTCAATACACACAATACAGGTATCATTGGATTAGTTGTCTCCTTCTTAATCTCCCTATTCTCATCCCTTGGACGTGATTCTGCTCTTATTACTACCGTTGCTGGATTTATCATGGCTGTTCTCTACACTCTATGTGCTGGTCTTTTGACTTTTGACAATGGTCCTGCTACATATGTTGGTAACCATTACTTCTCGGCTTGGGCTGGTTTCTTCATTTCATTTGCCGTCTTTGGTAGTGTCTTGAAGGAGTTTTTGGGTGTGGGTAACGCGGCTGCTGCTGCTACACCTGCTTCTGAGAACGCTGGAGGCGATGATGTGGAGATGGATAATATATAAATTGTTTACAACGTTTACGCTGCGCCTTTGAAGGAGTTATGAAGTGCAGTTAGAGTGGGATATATAGCTTCAGTTTGTGGCTTTTTATAATAGATCTTTGAAATAGATGGAATGTAACAGACCTATCCACATGTTCAGCTATTTCTCATCTGTGTCTATGGATAAAGTAAGCACACGAAGGTTTATCGTGTCTACAAATACACAAACTTCTATTTTATTTCCTCGACAATATGCATTCTTCATGGATTTTGGATTCGACAACCTCATCTTCTTCTGCGACCACGACGTCCTCCCTCCTCGTCATCTAAGCGGAACATGGAACTAAGCTCACTTAAGGCAGCTTGTTTCTTCTCCACGCTCTCTGCTCTTCTTAAGTGTGACATGGGACCGTGCAACATCTTATTGACAATACCTCTCGACAGTCTTTCGACGGCTTCAAGCTCTCTATCAGAGAAGTTGTCATTCTGGGATAACTTTCTAGTACATTTCTTAAGTTCTTCTTGACGGAACATGTTGGCACGTTCTTGGAGTTGGTTGATAGTAGGAATAGCCGACAGAGATTCGCGCCAACCAGTGAATGAACTAGCCTCTTCCTTCAGTAGGTGCTCTGCCTCAATCATCTCGCGTTGACGCATGGCAGTATTCTTGGCCACAACAGCCTTGAGATCATCGACATTGTATGGAATGACAGCTGGGAGCTGTTGATTTCGAGTATTAAAATGTTAGCTAAAGATCTTGTAAACAGTATAATCAAGAGAATACACACAGTGAATAATATAACTTACCTCGTCACTGTCTGGTCCAATATTTCTTGGAACAGCAATATCAACCAACATCAAAGGACGACCACTGTCTAAACCATTCTCTTCTAACGAAGCCTTATCAATAACATAATCCGGTGAGCTAGTGGCAGTAAATACGATGTCGCTCTTCTGGACAACATCCCAGAGTCCATCCTCCAAAACAATTTCAATATCCACATCAGGGAATTGTTCTTGTAACTCCATAGGACGAGCCATGGATCGATTAACAATTGCAATCCTCTCCAACCCCCTACTTGCCAAGTGGGTAATCAACAGCCGTGTCATGGTACCAGCTCCAACCACAGCCAATCGAGCTTCAGAGAATGGGAGGTTCAAATCTTCCAAGCAACGCATCTCACTAAGTTCCACGGCAGCAGATGAGATACTAACTGATCCCTTGGAAATGGCTGTCTCACTACGAACACGCTTCCCAGCCGCTACAGCATTATTTAATAATCGGCTCAATACCTTACCACCACAACCATCATCTTCAATAGAATGTAAATGGCACTGACGAACTTGACTTAAAATCTGTCCCTCACCAACAATTAATGAATCCAACCCACCAGCGACACGCATTAAATGCCATACGGCATCATCCCCCTCCAACATGAAGATATTACGTCGTAATACACTCACGGGTAACTCTGATCGTTCTGCTAGGTATTCCATCACACGTGCATTAGCCTCATGTGCATCACTTGCCGCGAAGTAAATTTCGAATCGATTACATGTTGATAGTACCGCGGCCTCCTCAACTTGTCCAGTGGAACATAGGAGATTGGATTGTTCATTCCATTCATATTCAGGAATGGCAAGCTTTTCACGTACCTCAACCTGAGCATGATGGATAGACAGACCGATGACATGTACCTGTAACCCTTTGGAGGCTAGTTCAAGACGTTCCTATAAATAAATTAAAGTAGAGGAGGATAATATTGTGAGTGTAAGAGTATATCTTTTGGTGAATGTTCACTGTGATCTCCCTCCTTAGTTAATTCCCTATAATCCACCCACTTTTTGCAATTTCTTTCTTCTCTTTATCTCACTTGCTCTCCCTAAACATCTAGTGTAAACTATAACTACTATATAACTCACCTGTTTAGTTTTCTTTCTCTTTTGACCATTAACAACAGTAGCACCATCTAACGTAGCTGCCATTAATTCTGAATTACTACTACTCTTTCCAATAGCCATTCTATTATTAAGTGTTGCGGTCCTTCCAATAAGAGATGGTGCTGCCTGGAAGGCAGATGACCCCCCGGTTATTGTTGCTAATGCTAATATTGCTAATGATAATTTCATTTTGATATGTTATTTATTGTTTGCTATTTTGGGATATTTCGATTGATATACTGTTAATATGTTTGTGTATTTTTATATGTATAGTATATTAATTGTTGTGTTGTGTTAATGTTCCGGAATTGCAATAGAAGCATAAGAATCGAGTATAAAGAAAAGGTGAGATGTTAATGATATTGATATACATATAAAATATAAACAATCAGTCAAATAAACTACTCGATATACCACCAAACCAAAAGCAATCCACTGTAAACATTACATAGATACTAAAGCTATATCTTATATCCATGTTGAGCTTGGTAGAACATTTTATATTCGAATGACTCAACATATACTTCAGTTCATTGCAATACTCCGCCCCCTCACACCAAACTCCTAACAATTTCATAACTATAGACGCACCTTAACTATAAACTAACAATACTAATGGATGGATGATAACCAAACTTCAACAACAATACAACAAAGAGGGTTGGCAAAGATAAAGTGGTGGAAGAAAAAAGGTGTGAGTTGAAGTCCGATCTTAGGCAGGATACCAGCACTGTGGAGAGATCTGTTCTGAAGCGGTACCCTCAAAAAATTGTACAATCTGCTTTAGAAATTTTGCAAGGTAGTAAATATGAGCGCTTAGACTTTCAGTCAAAAATTTGTCAGGATACCGACCAAATTTCGCCAGCAGGTCACCAAAATTGCAATACAATGGCCTCCAATATTTGCTGGCCTAAAATTGTGAGAACAAAGTTGGACAAAGCCTATATATACCAAAATTAGCTGCTGAATCGATTGGTGATATCCATTTGCAATAAAAATGTGCGTAGGAACAAGTATTATTGCAATAAAGTTACTGTTGTGGGACCACCAATATGTGAAATTGCAACTTCACTATTGCAATGATCAGCCTCCACATATTTACTATACATATATATTTAAGCCATATTGCACTGTATAGATCGTTGTCTATTATAGTTATATCTAATTGCAGTGGCAAAAACTTTTTATTTTGAAAGGTATTTTATGTCAAATTATAACCTTAGATACCTTTAGAAGTCAAAATTCACTTCTAGCTTGGCGAAATTTGAACGGTATCCTGGACAATTTTCACATAGAGGTATCCCCCAAAGTCTAAGCGCTCATACAAATCTCGGTCGTGCTGCTAAGGAGGAAGGTCGAAACAGTGTCAATATGCCGCGGAAACAAAAGAGTAATAAGTCAGTGGTGAATACTGGCAGTGGAAAAGGTCAAGATAAATCATCATCCAAACATCAAAGTAATGATGAATTTCCATCACATCTTCTAACTTCAAAGAACAATCAATATCATCATTGCAAAACCACAAATATTGAAGCATTGGTACCAAATGCAGTGTACATAGCTCGGAATGCATTATCATCAAGAGAATGTCAAGAATGGATTAAATATGCAGAATCTAGTAATAATTTCGATGTCGGTAAGCAATTGTATGCACAAAGTATACTCAAATTATTAATTTGTACCTAACACCCATCTTATTGATGTATGTACTTCCATAGTATCACACCCTGCAACTAAATGGATAGCCCATAGAGAATGTAGTCGTATACAGAAGAATGATTGGGACATGTCTCATCAATTATACCAAAGGATACAACATATAGTTAATGATATATCACCACAATTAGATATATTTGATAAAGCATCATTGTTATCAAATGATACAAAATTTGGTAGATACTCGGCATTCTTATCAGAGGATACTACCAAAATGTCGAATAAAAGTAATCAGTTACAATATCAACCAATTACATGCAATGGTAATTTGCGATTATACAAATACGACAAAGGACAGTGGTTTGGTAAACATGTAGATGAATCCAACAAGATTGATACATCTAACATTAGCAATACATTTGATTTCTCAGACGATAATGATGTGAAAGATGCACAAACTGAAATCACTGTTCTTTTCTATTTATCGACATGTACCGGTGGTGCTACACAATTTCATCTGCCACATTCTAGTAGTAAGAAAAAGAAGAATAGTAAGAATGATACAAGTGTTGCTTTTGTTCCCGAGGAAGGAGCGGTTCTTTTACATGTACACGGTGATCGTTGTCTAGAACACGAAGCCGAGCCCGTATTGGACGGTGTCAAGTATGGTAAGTGTGTTTAGAATTATGAGATTGGTGTTCGCTCAATCATGATTCTTATTTGTTTTATCTTTGCTACAAACGCAGTACTCAGGACGGATGTTGTGTATGGAATCATGTAAAAAAACTAAAGTAAGGTATCATTGTATAATACTCTAGACTCATATTTAACCTCTCTTCTTGCCTTTCTTCTTACCCTTTTTTCCTCCCTGCTTCCCCTTCTTTGAATCTTTCTTACTAGGGCTCGGAGCTGCTGCTTTCTTCTCCTCGTCGTCGTTATGCTTTGGAATCATAATCTCCACCTTTGGATATTGAGTCAAAAGCATTGATTCAGTTTGTTCATCAAGATTATTTATTTTCATAACTTGTTCAACAATAATGAAACGATCCTGATCATCTTCAGTATCCAATTCAACTCGAATCTGAAGCCACTCAAGCTCCACCTTCTCACCAACCTTCAAGTATGCAAGCATATCTGAAACAGCAGTATCATCACTTGTCTGATCGGCTAGAAGGTTTGTTTGTGTATCAGCTGAAGCAGTATCAGGTAAAGTGAATTCTTTAACTAATCCGGATGCAAGATCAGCCATTAGATGTGCATATCGCAGATACTTTTTGATATGAAATCGAGAAGAGCCTTGGAATATAGCAATGCAGCGGTGAGCAGAGACTGGAGTTGTTGATACTGGCGCCGATTGTAGGATTTGGTTCTGTTTCAACTTTGGTGCCAGGACTTCAATTTCAAATCGTCTTAAACGTGCAGCTACTTCATCCTTATCCTTTCCATCCGCCCAAGCATCAAGTAAATCTAGAGGCTTTGAACCTAGGAATAACTTTTGATAAACGGCCATCTCGTCATCAGTCAAAACACAAAATTCCAGAGCAGCAAGTATAGAAGAATGGTCCATGTCTTGCCCTATCACAACAAGCTCTGTACGCCTATCACCAAAGGGACCCTGCCATATATGTTCATCCTCCTTTTTTAGAGGAGGGCGAACCTCGCTTGAACCAGAGATTGCAGCAAGCCAAGGAGATCGGTATGAGACAGTAAATCGTTGTCCTGCCAAACTTGCAAAGCCCTCTTGCCAATGACTTTGCCTATTTCCTAACCAAACCAAGCCTTTCGAGCGAATTACGCTACGAGCCGCTTTATGATGTTCTTCACTGAGGAGTACTTGATGAGCATGAGTTGCTCCTCCATGTAGATGATGTCGTTTCTCCATGGCAGTTTTGAGTTCATTAAACCTCTGCATGTTGAATGGCCTACGACTCCTGAATGTTATAGAAGATATGCCATACTCAACTGTCTCTGGCGTGTGTTCCCCCACCCTTGCTTCTTGCAACCAGCCTGGATGTTGTTCTGCCTGGAATTCATAACATGTGCATCAGATAAGGAGTTGAGAAAGTAGATCAAATAGACTCGTACACAACCACACTTACCTCTTCCATATTAAACAAGTTGGTTCCTAAAAGAGAAGATGGCTCGACTTGACCATAAGTAGCTTCAATGAGATGTGCATTTGGGTTAAACCTCTGTAATGTAGCCAAGAGTCTCTTCTTATCCGCATCATTCATCAAGTCAGTTTTGTTCATAACTATGACATTAGCGAATTCGATCTGGTCACAGAATAAATCAGCAATCGTCCTTGAATCTTCTTCACTTGTCTCCCAACCCCTGTCCTTTAACGTATCCATAACATGCAACTCCTCCATGAAAGAAGATCCATCTACTACAGTAATCAATGTATCAAGTTTAGCAACATCTCCGAGTGAGGTACCGTGAACATCTTTAAACGAAAATGTTTCGGCAACTGGCAAAGGCTCGCTTTAGGATGGAGTGTTGTTGTCGTTGTTGTTGTTGTTGTGAATAAGACTTTGCAACTATTGCTAGATTACGAGAATAACACTTCATATACCAGATCATACTCACCTTATCCCAGAGCTTTCAATAATGACGTAATCTAAATCACCCCTCACTGCCAAATTAGCTAAATTGATAAACAAATCCTCTCGGAGAGTACAACAGATACATCCATTAGACAAGGCTACCATTTTCTCGTCCGCCTCGACCACACTTGAATCGAGTAGTAATTTGGCATCTATATTAATATCAGCCATATCATTAACTATTACTGCAATGTGTTTACCTTCACTGTTGTGTAAAAGATGTTGTAACACTTTACACATGGTGTAAATTTGATATGAGATCTGATGAGATCAGAAATAATCGTATAAATATGATATGAACACATGATATTCGTATGAACACATGATATGCACATTGCAATAAATGTATCATATTGCAAGATAATCTATGACAGAACACATGATATAATCAATATAAAGTACACAATATACGTACCGGTAGTCTTTCCAGCTCCCAAAAATCCCGAGAGGACCGAAACTTTCAGTTGGCTATCATCTCTTATATCATCATCGACATTTTTCGACTGTTGAATTGCAGTTGCTGCTTCTCTTACTGCGTCCATTGGGCTATCCCCATTTTGCTTCTGCTGATTTGTCTCTGCCATTGTTTACTTAACGAGTAGGAAAGTAGAGGAGGGAGGGTAAACAACGCTTATTGCCAATGGCCACCATTAATATCCTAAATCCACTCATTCTATGTTTTAGCGATCAAACCTCTAATTATCAAAAATCTCGGCCTAACTCGTTCTCGGTAGTTAGTACATACCTAATACGATTAGCATGGGCAAACGAAGAGGTAATAGGGGTAGGAGGAAGGGTAAGCAGCAGAATGGCGTTAGTGGTGGTGGTGTCGAGAGAGGAGAGCGCCGATATAATAATGGTAGTCAACAAATTATATCAAAATCAAATCTTGACCCTCCAGATGAGGAGGACAGACATTGTGGAGATCATATAACAGATGCTGCTACCACTGATCCTCCTGATAATACTAACAATTATGATGAGGAAGGAGGTCTTTCAACTAGCTATTCATACTCTGAGGAATCAGATGAAGAACAGACAAATCATACACCCAATACATCATATACACAACAACATAATATATATCCACAGCAACATACCCATGAGGATCATACATTTACACAATTTCATATACAACCATTGCAACAAAATAATACTTATGAAGATGCATCTCAAAGCAGTAGTAGTAGTTCTGAAGATTCTGAAGATGCTCCATTATTCGCATCCTCCAACTTTTCATCAGCAACAGATAACTATACAAATGAACATATTAAAGGAGTAGAATATGGTATTGATTATTTAGAATCAAGAGCTGAGCGGAAAGAACAAGAACGACGGCATCAATTTGAGATTGAACAACAACGTGAGTTGGAACGTCGATCGAAATGGTGTTGGGAAGAAGATGACGATGACTGGGAAGATGATGTCGATTTCGATAGTAATTATCATGAACAGACAATCTTTAACAAATGTAGAAAACGTCGGAGGGGAAGGAAGAAGTTTATATTTATATTTTCAATAATATTAGCGTCTACTATTGCATACCATCATCAACGGAGTAAATTTAACACTTCATCAACAAGTAATGAAGATGATATAGAAGGAGAAGAATATATTGGTACTACGCCGTCATCACGATGGGGTAATCGGAATAATGATAACTTTAAATTTGACAATACAACTGCAAAAGAGAAGGAAGAAGAGCTTGAGAAATGGGAAGATTATGAGACAGAGGTTGCAAATGTATTAGCGGATGCTAGCGCAGACTGGGATATATATAAGAGTGGCGGGGGTAGAAAGGATGATGACACTGATAATGATGCAAGTGATGAATATAAAGACCATTGGATACAATACTTTGACAAAACATCACAAGGCTATTACTATTATCATCGAGAGTCAAATACTACACAATGGAAGAAGCCAGAGATAGTTGAAGGGACAGTATTACTAGGTATAACATATGGTACTGGCAGTGAATATGTTGTTGAATCCAATAGTATTAATAAAGAAGAAGAAAGTTTGACCGAAGAAAGTGCTGACACCGACATATCAGCAACTTTAGAAGTAGAAGAAGAAGATTCTGACTTTGATTCTGAACAAGTACTAGACCATTACAGTGAAACGTTTTGGCGATGGAATCACCCATATAGAACGGGATTAGAGAATAGCGAGTGGGGAGGCGTAGACACCCCAGTTTACTTTCGTATCCCTTTATCAGGAGGTACTACCATGGAACAGATAATGACAAAGTGCTACGGCGCGATAGTGGCAGGTACTACGGGCTCAAGCAAGGACGGACAAGAAGTACTGAGTCAAAACATAAGCGATCACTTATCAATTATCACACTAGACGATGGCACTCACTATCTAAACATAGATGTGGCAACTAAAGGTGGGATTGAGATTGCCAAGAAAGCAGGGCTTGGATCGAGTGGTGTTGCCGATGTTATCATGACCAGATACTTGTACAATGCTGCGACTCTCTTTGAGGAAACAGGACATACTGGCAGATGCTTTACAGTACTAAGACATCCTGTTGATCGAGCTATAGCTGTGTTTCACTCACTAAAGAGAAACAATGTTAAGGCAGTCGCTGATATGTCACTGCATCAGTATGCAGAAAGTAATTTATCTGAAGACAACTGGATGGTACGGATGATAACAAATACAATGACTGAGAAGCTAACACAACATCATCTGCAGGTTGCAAAAGAAGTAATAGGGAGAAAATGTTTGGTGGGGTTCATTGATAACAATAAGTTTGAAGAGACAATGGAGAGGTATACAAAGTTCTTTAGATGGGAGCATGTACACTCAATCAATACACATCATATTGTGGGTACCACCGCCACTGATACTGGAATTGACGAAAAGCAAGCATGTGCTACCAAATTGATAAAGACAGGCGTGAACAGACATCAGTATGAACGCGTAGATGGGAAATCAGAGGCATGGCAGCTCTTAAAAGCTCGTAATCTTCTAGATTTAGACTTGTACAACTATGCAGAGGCTCTATATGTTAAGCAAGCTATTGTATACGAAGAAATGGAACGGTATAGATTAAAGAGATAACATTAAACTCAATTGATTGAAGCTTTTAAGATTAGGCTACAACATCTTTTCCTAAGCTAACAGATAACATAAATCCAAACGATATATGAACATGACAGTACTCTTCTTCTCATCTATGCCGGCTCCTCTCTAGGTTCAACCAGAATCTCATTTACTGCGCACCTGTTTGAAAGATAGACATATTGTATGAGTTTGTATGCACGATACATGAAACAAAGATGTGCACAAAAATAAAGTATACTTACCACTCTGGTTGGGTCACGGCATAAATGACAGCCCTACCAATATCAGCAGGCTCGAGAACCTTGGCACCGGTTGGCTCACCGTATGCTTTAAGTGCATCTGAATCGGTAGATGTTGCAAGAAGAGGAGTCTCGACATTGCCAGGTTGAATACAAGTTACACGCAATCCTGTACTTGCTGTCTCTGCTCTCAAACTCTGACTGACTGCCTCGACAAAGAATTTTGAGCCAGAGTATACTCCGAGGCCAGCAAAGGCCTTTCGTCCAGCATCACTTGTAATATTTACAATATGTCCTTTACCCCTCGAGAGCATGGATGGGAGTATGGCTCCAATTCCATACATTGTGCCTTTGCAATTAACGTCGATCGTCCTCTCCCACTGATCAAAATTGGTATTCTGCATCAATGTAAAGTACATCACTCCGGCAACGTTCACGAGGATGTCAACTGGTCCAAGATTTTGTTCCGCCTTCTCCACGAGTGTTTGGACATCTGTGAGTCTTGTCACATCTGTCTTCACAATGACAGCCTTTGAAGTAGTGCCCACGCAGGCTTCCCTTACAATATCTCGTGTTTTCTCCAATTCATCAACTCGTCTAGCCCCCATTGCTACATGAGCGCCAGCCTTGACAAGTGCCGCTACAATGGCCCTGCCGATTCCGGAACTGGCACCGGTAACGACGGCAACCTGACCGGCTAGAGGACCTGATGGGACGTCTTTTCCTTTTGGATCAAATTGAATTGCTTCATTGGCCTTCATCACATCATCCTCTGGCATTATCGACTTGAAGTATGTCTCGTAGTAGGATTTACTTACCAGACCATTTCGTTTCAATGGAGAGCCAATCTTGTTTAATTCAGCATCAAAGACAGAGCAATCAAGTGTTGGTACCTTTGTCAGGTATGTTTGGCAGTCTTCTAGACCCGAGATAAATGAGAATAGAGTAGTGACAGTATCATCGTTAGCTCCCATCGCAGCATCTTCGAGTGCACTACACCACGATTCGAACTTTGCAGATGGAAGCTGACGGTTTGCTACACTGTTGAGGTATTGGAATATATCTTTAAATGGTGTAAAACCATCTTGTACGCAATTGAGTACATGACCCTTCTTCAATGTTTCCTCGTGTGATCCAAGAGAAATCAAGGCTTTGGAGGCAAAATCAACCGGAGTGCACTCAAAGTTCCAGGTAGGAAGATCGAGTACCTTGCCAATACGAAGACACCCATTGAGAATCATGGCTTGGAAGTCTAACGAGTTTCCACTCGCTGTCACTGAATCCCAGCCAATGTTTCCAAAACGAATAGTCAATGTGGATAGACCCTTGGTACTTGCCTCTGTCACCAACTGCTCTGCAGCCCACTTTGAAAGACCTAAAAGTGAAGCGAGATTAGTATGAATGATGTGAGTTTATCTTGGGTAACACAAATACAGTGCACCCCCTTATTATTCGACACGTACCATAACCATTGCTTGATCCTAGTCGATCGGGAAGGCAAGAAATACCCTCATTCTCCATAAAGACTTCATCAGATATGGATGGGAAGATACCATTAGACGACACATACACTAACGAAGTACCCTCTTTACAGGCAGCCGCTAGCTTGATTGTTTCAAGAGTTCCTCCAACATTAATCTCTTGCATCTTTCCATCATATGGGGCAGTGAGAGAAACCATTGCACCACAGTGAATGATGAAGTCTACACTAGCTGATACACGATTCCAGTCAGCTTGAGCCAAGCCAAGGTTCTTGAGTGATAAATCACCTTTTTCCAATACCACTCTCGAGTGATCAACTTTAAGTCCATACTTTTCTGCATTCTTACGAACAATATCAGGATCTCCAGACCGAACGAGACATGTCACAGTTGCCATTTTATTAGCCTCCAAAACTTGAGCAAGGATGTGCACACCAAGGTAGCCAGTTGCCCCGGTGAGAAAGATTGACCTAGCAGAGCTTGCAGTAATGGCAGTTGAAGTTGAGTGAAAGGTCAAGTCCGAGGGGAGAACAGCATCTTGTCTAACCCTGGAAACAACTTCATTATTACTTTGCTCTGTGGTAGAACCAACAACCGACCAACTGTTATCAGTACCCTTACTTTCAATAGAGTCTGAATTTTCTTGTTGTTCAGCCCACTGCTTTACAACCTCCATACTACTACTCTGTACAGTAAGATTATCCCGAAACAATCTAGCCGCAGATAGACGGACTCCAAAACATTTATTAATCAACGATACTAATCGCGCAGCACTTAACGAGTGGCCTCCTTCTTCTTGGAAGTTACTCTCGACCGATATTGAAATAGTATCATCTGTCACAAGGACACACTCCCACAATGCAATCATGGCACTTTCCACATCAGGAAGAGGAGAATCACTAGGAACACGAAGATACTTTGCCAACTTCCGTAACGATGCCGAAGAATGAGCGGTGGGGAGTGGAGCTGCATTGTTTGCAGTTGTGTGTGTCTCGAAGTTCAATTGAAGACTTCTCATCATAGCCCTACGATCTTTCGTCTGAGCTTGTAGTGCTTTCCTATCAAGCTTGGCTCCTACCGCAGCAACAGGGAGTGACTCAACTTCAATGTATACGCTTGGCACCATGTAATGAGCAACATGACCATCAATGGAACGTCGGATTTCTGGACATGCACCATTTCGTGTGTCGATGTTCCAATCAGCAAGACGAGTATCGCCCTCTTTATTATTGTGATCACGAACGAGGTATGCAATCAACTGCTTGTCCTCACTACCCTCTTCGCCATCGGCAACAACTACACAACTTGATAGCTTAACATGGTCCACTAATGCAGTTTCAACAGCTCCCAGAACGACTGAGTAGCCACGAATTTTCACCATAAAGTCGCATCGGCCAAGGATTTCAAGTTGACCATTGGGTAAGAACCGTGCCCTATCACCAGTGCGGTACATCATGGGAGGTCTAGAAGACTCATCGCTTTCCCTCTTTGTCAGGAATGGATCGGGAACAAATCTGGTAGCAGTCAACTCGGGCAAGTTCAAGTACCCTCGTGCAAGCATTTCGCCACCAACAAACAACTCGCCTGCCTCACCAAATGGAAGAGGTTGACATTCCTCATCGACAATGTAACAAGGCGTAGAGGGATATCCAACTGGACAGAATTTATCCGATGATGACAAGTCCAAATCACTTGCAGTTAAATCCAATGCAGCTACCTCATGACATTCCGAGATGGAGTACAAATTTAAAAGACGAACCTCCGCCAATGAATCAATAACCTTCTTACGTAATGCAAGACTAACAACCTCTCCATTCAAGTAAATCTGCCTTACAGTCTTGAGACGACTACGAACATCTTTCAAATCAACTGTCAGCAACATATTCTCAAGTAATGATGGTGTGAATAATATCTCTGTAACATTGAATCTTTCAATCTGACTTGTTAATCGTTCTCCATCAAAGATATCATCCGCAGGCACTGGAAGTACAGTCCCGCCCCTCATTAATGGACGTAAACATTCCCAAACGAAGAATACATTACATGCCACAACATCTCCTGGTCCATAATCTGATAATGTACGAAATCGCCACTCGTATGAAACAGCCGGAGCTCTATGTGGATTGGCAATTCCTTTAGGCTGACCTGTCGTACCCGATGAATAAACAACAAATGCAAGGTCATCTAATGATACTCTGTTGGGTTCTTCACCTTTCTCTGCCCATCCATTTGAATACCTTTCCCATAATGTTTCCCACTCGGCTTCATCTTGACTAGAGGAACTTAATCCATCCTCCTGATGTGATGAGTCGTCTTCGCAAACAATTGCCATTTCTCCTGCAGCGGCTGGTAATTTACGTACATGTTCGAGTGTTGTGCATACTGCTGTTGGCTTAGCATCGTTTAGGACACGTTCAACCATGGGTGTTGGGTATGCCAATTCTAATGGAACATACTAATAAATGAGAGTAATTTGCAATGAACAGAGAGAATGTGGTAGAAAAATATGTTAGTGAAATCATAGGGGAAAACATCTTCATAATATATTACAAACAAAAACTAATACTTACAGCGCCACCAGCACTCAAAGCAGCTAACATACTAACAACGTATCTAGGACTTGGGTCCATAAATATAGCAACAACTTTATCAGCCGATGTACCCGCGGCTCGTAACTCAGATGCTAATGATAATACCTTTAGTTGTGTTTCGCGGTATGACCATACTTTACCAGTTACGGCATCAATTAGACATGGTGCCGCTGGTGTTTTGATAGCTTGGGCGTGGAATGCCTCATGTACCATTGTTGGTTGTTGGGCGTCATTATTATTGGTCGCCATGTTTAATTTTGTGTGTGTTAGATAGTTCGTTTTTTCTGTTGTTGTTATTGAGGTTTGACATATGATATGCACAAATGCATGTGTGAGGAAGAAGTAGATATTTGTTAGCAGTGATATTGAATTTAAAGTAATATTAATACCACAGCCACATAACACACATAGGTATTATTATGTATGAGAAGCAGTGTAAACCAACAGTTTGTCATTGGCATGACAAAGAAGTGAAATATTTTTTGATACTTTCATCTAAATCTAAATATATAAATAAAAAAACAGAAGACAGATCACTAACCTACTACCGCCGAGAGGAATTGTATACAAACACTTAAACTGCGGTAAACAATTCTTATCCTAATATTACACTTATTGAACAACTGTCTTTGTTTGATCTGAGTGCGTGGCAGCGAGGAAGGTTCTTAGTAGATTTATTAATCTATGTATCAGCTTGAATTATTGGATTGAAATGTTTTGTCTTGCTTTTAGTCTTATGTAATATACTGGGGCAAAGCCAATAGGTTGCCATTTCACCAAATCGTAAGCTAACAAGCGTGCCCTTCTCCTACATTCACATTTTGGTCATGAGCTCATAATAATATGTATAAAGCCTAACAACTTCATTTATTCTTGTTTTCAATTCAGTCTTCTTTTTCTCGTCTACCTCAGCATCCAAATCAGCTCTAAGCTGTACCATTTCATTCTTTGCTTCTTCCCACTTATCCTTCCACTTTTCCTTCAACCTACGTTCTTTTGTTTTAGGAGCAACAGATGCTACCTTCTTCTTCTCCTCCTCGTTCTTCTCTTTCGTGACACTAACGACACCATCTTCGTCTACCTGTTGAGGTACGACTGCAGACTTTCTCACAGTAGATGATTTCATTTGATGATGTAACTCTGGCTTGTCACGTTGGAACCAATCATGTCGATATGCCCCCGAGTCGGGACCCTTGGTGATACGACTGAATCCGTAACGATTCAATTGTCGTTGGAAGGAACGGATCTTGTTACTTTTAAAATACCGTGGCAATATATCAGTAACGAACCGATCATTATCCCTAACAGTAAATGCATCACCCTTGGTTAACCACGAAACAATCGATGCATCCTCCTTCTGCAATATAGCATACAACTTCTTTGGGAATGAGGCGATGGCCTTCTTCTCTTCCTTTCGTACCTTCTTCTTCTCTTCCTTTCGTGCCTTCTTCTTTATGCACACTTGTTTTTCTGATGAGATGTATCACAGCATGAGATTAGTTTACACACAAACAGTAAGTATCACCAAGAATCATCTACTCACCGATATGATAATCTAAACGCTGTTTCCTACTAAAACCCTTTGTACAATGCGGACAAGTATAAATGCTTTTACTACTTTTACGACGTAATTTTTTCATCTCGGCCTCATCTATAAAGTTAGAAAAGATATGGATTCATTAGCATATCATTATAAACATGCATATGCACATATAATTACACTTACACTCCCCCGGTTTAAAGAAGCGGTACCCTTGTTCAGCAAGAGAAATTCTATCAAGAATTACTTCCATAGGCACGTCCTTCTTAAAACCCCATAAATTGATATATTGTATCTGTTTAATGATTTCAACTTCATCCGGTTGGTAGGTATTATTTGTGACTGCACCAGCGGCATTAGAAATATATGATTTAACATCAATGACACTATCTATATCAAGCACAGTTTCTCTGATATATTCTTTAGTTGCCACAATTTGTGTTGTTGTTGTGGCTGCTGTTGTTGAATTGGATAACTCGGGAACAACTGCTGCAGTGGTATTGGCAGCACCACCACCACCATTATTATGTTGTAGTGATTGATGTGAAGGTGTTTCTTCATTGTTAGAATTGTTTGGTGTGGCAGTAAGAGGAGTAACCTTAGAGTTAGTAATAGGAGGTGATGCATCCATAGAACTTATCTCCTCGGTAGTTCGTAATTCTGAGTTGCTTGCCAATACTAATTCATCATCGATTGATGAATTATTCCCCTCAAGACAAGATGCAACCGGCAGTACTAAATCATCATTACTATCGATTATTGCATCTGAAGTAGTACAGGAGGAAGGGACTGCAGCATTAGCACCAGAACCACTACCACTACTACTACCGACAGAAGGGGTATTATCTTCATCAAAATATAATTCTGGGGTGTTTGATTCTGTTAATTCCTCATCAGAAGTCGAATTAATATTCCCTGTTGATAATGTAGACGACGGTACTACTAAATCACCACCACCTCCTCCACCACTACTTCCTCCTCCTCCAAAGAAGGCATTAATATCATTACAATCTTTTACCATATCGGATACAACGCCAAGTAATCGTATTGCTTCATCCTTCCGCTGTTCAGGAGGTGTATCGTTTAAAGACAATCTAGCCATCAGAAGAAGAAAAGAATCGGCTGCTGTATCTTGATTGGTATATTCTTTATCACTTCTAAGAGGTGGTACCTTATTTCTCATATCACCAATTCCTAGAGATAATTTAACCATAGTATGTAATCTATTTCTAATCGAATTATATTCTGCTGCTTTGTCCCCGTCTAGTAATTTATAATGATTAGGATCTCGTAGTGGAGGTATTGAGGCACCCATCCAACCATAATGGGAAACCCAATCCGGATGGTCTCCATTATTTTTAAATGGTGCAACAGAAGAAGAAGAAGAAGAAGGTAAAACACCATTATTAAACACAGTCAAACTCTCATCTGGAGAATAATTATTGTCTCTTTGTCGTTTTGGTTGAGGTGTTGTTGTATCAGTTTGATCACCTACTAAATTATCAACATAATTATCATCTTTCCATGGGTTGGAGGAGACTGGTAGATTCACCTCCATCATATCCGTAGCCATCTTGTTCAATACTCTCTACTGCTTCATCTTATTACATCACAGCAAGAGGGTAACGGAAAAGATACCATAGGATACCACTGAGCCAACTCTCATAAAACCGAAACTGCGGCCACATCGTCACTATTAATACAAATTATATACAATGGAACTGTCTCAGATGAATCAACATGCGGTGGAAGTAGTTAGTCCACTAACAGAAGAATATCTTCTATCCTTGACGCCCGATAAAATTACTGACTTATCCAAATCACAGGCCAAAGATATAATAAGTAAATATTATACACAAGATGGTATTAAAACAACTCCAGTAACAAAAGAAATGGAATACCAAATTGACCTTCAAACAATAATATTAGAGAATGCATATATTTTGGCACAACTTAGTTTGCAACCTCCTCCATTAATAACATCACAAAATGTTGTCGAGAGAACTACATGTGCAACATTCGGTAATGGCCCAGAAAGTATTACATTATTGGGTATTATTAGGGTATCACCTGGCGGTGAATTCAGTGCTGATGGATATAGTAATGACGGTTCGTCTCAGTTCCTTCAAATATTATCATGTGGCAAATTATATGCTGATGTGCATAATGTGACAGTTAATGTGGAAAGAGTATTCATATCTATTGGTGTAGATCGGCGATTGGCTGAAGAATCATTTGCTCTAGCTGAGCTTACCCGATTTTTGGGTAGAATTGATCATGATAACGTTCTTGTGGTTGCAGTAGATTCCATGCGTCTTGGTTTATATACATCTACAGTGCAGAAAACAGAAGTACTTATAAGAGGAAGATGCAAAAATGCAAAAGTTAGGTTTATTGGATCATGGGGATTAGTTAATAAGGATGACAGTGGACAAGAGTTGCATACAGCATTATCAAAAGCAGTAGAAAAGAGAGAAAAGGAACTCAGTGATGTATCCGACAAGTACTCAAAAAATAATGCTGGTAAATCGGTTGATGTTGATACTGCTGATGGTGTTAAAGATCAGATACGTACCAAGGAGAAAAGGAAGGAGATTAGAGAGTCTATGGATACAAATAATGCTATCAAGAATGCAGGAAATCTTGGTATATTATTATTGGACCATCTTGGCTACAATCAAAAGCTTCCTATCGACCATCCGTCAAATAAAGCATCAACACTAGAGATGATTAGACAGAAGTGGGTAGAGGTAGTGTACAGATCGTCAGGAAGGATACGACAAGCCAATCCGAATAAAATAGGTCGTGATAGGGTATTAGAATGGAGTAATAATGAATGTGATGAAGAACAGGCAGCCAATGAGTTTCTGCAATTCTATAATAAAAACAAACGTGAATTGGGTATAGATGCATTCATACAACAATATCTTCCTAATGCCAATGCACAAGACATAGTGGCTAACTATGCTCGAACAAGTACCAAGGGAATGAATCCAGATCATCAAATTGCTGTTAATTGTGCATGTGAGTTTATTTTACATGATGGGAACATGCCTGATATAACAATTTGTGATTTGGCAAAGCGTAGGGAAAGGATAGGTAGTCCTGCTTTTGTTGTGTTACTGATTTTGGCTTGCAGTGGATTTGTAAAGCGTGGAGTTATGGCAAATCCAGTACGTGCCTCAAGTGAAATAGATGAACTTGATGTTATGAAAGAGTTGGAGAAGTTGTTTGCACCAGGTTTGGACTTCTTTTCCTTCTCGGAATGCATTGGAAAACCTCACAAAGATCTATTTGAAGCCGAACACAAACGTAAAGAAGAGATTGCAGTGATAATGGTCAGATTCAAGAATGAGATTCTGAAATTGGAAAAGAAGCTGCTCCTCAGTACTGATGAAAGAATGCTGTATGATAACATGAAGCTCATTTATCAGACAATACCAAGTGTGTATCTGGAAGATGCCGCCTACGAAGAGGAATGGGATGAGGACGAGGAGAGTGATGAGGAATGGGACGAGGAGAGTGATGAGGAATGGGATGAGGAGAATGATGCGGACTCTTATGAGGAGAGTGATGGGGATAGTGTGAACCAACCGTAAATATAAACAATGCGATAATCGAAATAAATGCTCCTAATAACTCCAAGTGTTTTTTCACCATAATTTATTATCTCACGTGGTCTTAGGCTAGCTCATGTGTTGTGTCGATATCTATGTACCTACCTAATAAAATCCCATCCAAACAATTAGGCTCTTATGTAGTGTTTGTCAATCGATCACATCAGCAGCTACCTATTGTATGGGGTTATCTGTATATATCTACATCTATTAGCATAAGTGTATCTTACATCATAGGTACTTATCATACAACTACGACTTCTTACATTTACATCATAAGTTCTCAGGTTAATACTTGAATCATATGCAATAGATTGTAAACATCAACGGGCTGTCAAATTTAGTATATTTTATCAAAGAAGATATCGAATTGATTCAGAAAGAGTCTGTGAGATAGCATATTGTGTGACACAAGTGAAGGCGTATAGTATCTTACATCCAATCATCTTGACAATCGAGATCTTCTCAGCATCAGTATTAGTATAATACAGTAATAACAACTCTACTACAACTTATCAATTACATTATAAATATTGCAAGAAATGGGCAAGAAGAGCAAGAATCCAAAAAAGAAAAAGGCAGCAGTCAATATCCAAGCGTCGTCTTCGCCATCAACAACAGCTACATCTACTACAATCGATCCAGGAGCACGCAGTGATGGGCCAAGCGAGGAAGAGATTAATGCTTACCAAACTACATCAAGATCATTACAAGCAAAGTTAGATCAGCTTACAAATTTAGCTATTGCAAATGATAGGAGAGGATTCGTTGAACAATTTGTACCAACTGATTTGAGTGAAGCAGATATTAATGGATATCTTAACGATTTGACAACTGCACCTGAAGCTGAGGGGCAGTGGCGTAACTTAATAGCAGAAATAGTAGCCATTGCGGCAGGGAGGAATGTGAATAGAATTGAGGGAGATCAAGTTACCAGGGCGATATTTTTCTTCCAACATCCACTCTTAGAAGGCTGTGATAGAGAAGTAGCATTCATATGCAGAAACGGAGAGTGGAGAGCTGAAGGATGACCGAGGCATACTTATTTGATAGCCATCCAACTTAGCAAATAGAGTAGATTATCTGGGTGGATTGTTTGCAGCATTTTAACAAAAGATAGGGAAATAATGAACAATGATTATCATTTTTCACAGTACCATCACCAATGAATATGCAACTGAGCACAACGTATCATTCTTGAGTACATGACCATAAGATTATAGGTACGCTTAAGCAGGCAGGAGCTTACCAGAGAGCAATAAGATCTCGTATCTCATCAAGCGATGAAGAAGTCAAAGGAGCGAGCGAGGGCTGGGGAGAAAAGGGAAGGATAGGCAGGATACCCTAACAAGGACACTCTCATAAAATTATCTCTTAGGTAGTTCTTTAGTTAGGTACTACAATACAATACATAACCCAACTCAGAGACTCAGATAGAACTCAATATTGTATATTCGCTACGGTACGATAGATATATCATGTTCTCTGCAACTAGATTAGTGGCTGCTACCTCGTCGTCATCTGCGGCACGAACTCTTCAACGTCGTGCAATACAATGTAGCTTTTCGAGCGTCTTTCACATAAGAAATGCCAACAATGGTAAAATCACAAAAGAAAGTCAGACAGCAGAGAGCATATTTACAAAAGCTGTAGCCTGGCCTTTATTTGCAATGGGTGGTATTGGTGCAGTAGTATTTATATCAAGAGACAATTAGCTCTTGGTAATAAGGGCGTTGCAGCGAAAACATTCTAAAACTCAAAATACATGTATATCTATCATTACCATTATGTACATAAAGAAGTTGAACATAGAAAATAATTGCAAGTCAATGACACTTATCTTGTGGATGTACAATATGAATGTGAGGGAGAATGAATACTGCACATAAACATACGCAGTACTACAGATATAACAAGAAAGGAAAGGTCTTTAGTAGGTAGTTGAGGATATTGATTAGAGATTCCATTCTATACCGACTCCACAGATATCCACACGTACAGAACATACTTTTGAATAAGTATGAGTAAACAGTTGTAGTAATGAAAGTGATACTTTCAAGTAAAGTTTTATCATACTATAACTTCTGATTCTCATTCTGTAAACAATACTTACATAATTTCAAATAGTGTGAAACACATACTTCTTCTTCTCTTTCTTTAGTTTGACATCTCATGTGGTTCCGATAGTTTATCATTTCTTGAATATGTCATCAAGAATTGAGCATCATACTGAGGATATTTCTGTACTAAATATCGAGCCCGACGCTCCGATTGCCAATGAAAGTATGGCCGGATACCTAGATTTTGGAGTTGTGACCTGGCAAACTGCATACATAAGAGAAAAAAGGAGACTTGACCAAGGACAGGCTCCATCCAACCCCAACTAGCACTGCCAACTTCTAACCAAGTTTCAAGATCATCGCGCGGAGGCAACTCTGTTGTCACAAAGTTTGTATTGAACCAGTCCACAGCTGATAAGTTAAACACTAATGGAATTGAACCGTATCCTCCAATTACAGCGGCCGATAGTCCAACATAGAATGGAGTTGCAGCAAGAGCCATACCCTCGCGATTGGTCTTTGCAATCTCATTGAATACCTTCATTGCTTCGTCATATTCGATTTGATCAACAACCATTACATCCCTAATAACACACTCACGACAGGCTTCAGGAATCCCGAGCTCCGCAAATTGCATAACCTGTTCATTGGTCATGGAGGCAAAGGTTTTAGGTAACTTTTTTGCATATTCTAGTGTTGGTTTGCCATTAATAAATTGACCATTTGATGGTGATAGACCGGCCATTGATCTCATTGTTTGTTGATGAATGATACTACCAATAGACAGATGTTGTTTCTGTTTGAATGATGATAGTTTTGCAACTGTAGAGATTGATGAAACTTGCATCGATGGTAGTTTTGTCGTAGTAGTGATATTATGTTTGTCATCTTTTGTCTTTGAAGTCGACACTCCTGATACTGTTTGAAATGGTCTTAATGATAGACGTGATGATGATATTGTACCCACAATAGAACGACTTCCACCGAATAAAAGACTCTGTGAAGTGTTCAGAAGATAAGATATATAAGATGTTATCAATGATCATATCATTGTCGTGAGCAAGATTTTAGTAGAAGATATTATGTCGTGAGCAAGATACTTTTGAAAGATACTATGAAGCTTACCATATTTCCCTCACTAACGAACGCTTCAGTATAAGTTGAGCACTGCCTGATAGTATAGTATAGTATAGCAGCGATTGATATAGAAGATAGTATTAGTAGAGAGAGAGGCTGGTTTGTCGACGAGATTAAGTATCTAGTTTGGAGTAGTCTCGAGTCTCGAGTCGAGTGCTTGCAAAATTTGGATTGAGGATACTGGGCATCTTGCCCAGGGACGGACAGATTCATTTATTTTTATTGGTGCGCTGCTGCGGTGCTGCACTGCTGCGCTGGTGCACAACATGTCTACCTAATACAATACTACATACCATTAATAAATTTTGCAGCATCAATTGCATATTGCATCCTCCTTCCGGAATAGGTTAGGCACTCGATAATTTTATGGGAAAAGGTGGCAATGCTTCAGGAGAAATCCTCACAGTTGATACGATAAATAAGAAGAATGATCTGAAGAATGATGACGGTTCACCTAAATCTATTTTAAATGATAGTTTGTTTAATGTGAAAACAACAAACAACACGGCATCAACCACACTATCATCAAATCGGCCATGGTATATCCGTGGTGGATTTCATGTTAATCAAATTGGTATGGGGTTTAATGTTGTAGTACCACCTGCCATTCTACTACTTTACTCTGCATCGGATACTGAAACGTCAGTAAAGCTTTTCCTCGTGGCGTTCTTTGTACAGATTGTCTTTGCGGTCATGGAGAGAATGAAGACTGTATACTGCATCGCGGCTGTACCAATTTACCTTGCATCTTTGATTGCTATTCCGTTTACATTATCATCAAGTATTGTATCAATTGTATTAGCAGTTTTCTTTGCAATTTGGAGAGGTGGTATCTGCATGTCGGTATGTTTACATCGGTATGCCGCACACGGTGCTTTCAAGTGTGGACCAGGTATGCGCTTTATCCTACATGTGTTGGGGAGTGCAGGTACGTGTATATTATAGTGGGCATATGCTTGATAATGATATTGCTCAAATCTAATCTCACTCAATTTCACAACTCATATGCAGCTCATCAAGGTGGACCAATTTGGTGGGCCAGTCAGCATAGGTGTCATCATAAGTATTGCGATGTGGAAAGGGATCCGCACAGCTCAATACTTGATGGTGTAGAGAAGGCATTTGCTTTCTTTTCCACGGGACATGGTGATGTGAACGAAGAGTTTGTACCAAGGTGGTTAGACACAACATTGTTGAGGTTCTTGGATACATTTTCATTTGCAGTTTGTTCCTTGGAGATGTATTTGGCGTATCTCGTCTTTGGTAGGGAAGGACTGTTCATATCATACACTAGTCAGTGGATTTGTCAGACTTCTACGCTTTGGTTTAATATCATGAATCATCCAGAAGATTGCAATCCTAGCAAAGCATGTCAGGCCACAAATGGCAAGGGTGCACTGCAGAAAAGCTGGTATCCTGCATTCGTGTTCTTGGATACAATTTGTCCATATTTTAGCATCATTGTGTGCGAAGATGCACATGATGACCACCATGTACACTTCAACTTGGCTAAACGAGAGAAGTATGATTGTATGTATTATTCGTTTGTGTGGCCCTTAGAAAAGTTGGGCTTAGTGTGGGATGTGAAGAAAGGGACTCCAGAGTAAGATGATTGGATCGTCAACTCTCTACTTTGTGTAAATGATGAAGCGAAAACTAGCTTTTCATTTTGTGTTGAAAATGTACAGCGATAGATAGAGATAGAGATGCAAATATTGGACCATGTGATAGAGATAGAGGTGAAGATGTTGGTCTTAGATTTAGATTAGTTACTAAACTGTAATTCTGTTGAGTTGATCTAAGTTTTAGATTTACATCTTACTCCTCCCGCCTACTCTTCTTTCTCTTTAGCAATCAAGTCTGACACAGAGGAAACAGAACAATCGTCCACACTAACTTTAATCAATGGCGTGCCACCAGTTTGCGTTGGAATCAATTTCCTTGTTGGACTTCCGGATAGACGGGCTAATAAGTCCATTGAGGTGGCATCTAACAACTGTCCGATGACCTTTCGGCCTTCTTTATCCATTTCAGGCATAGGCTGTGCTGTAATCTCAAAGGCACTTGAATATGCAGTATCGTCGTCTTTTCCCAGTTTCAATCCAAATGAACCATAACCAATTCCATCTTTGGGTAATGATAGCAAACCGGCAACATCGTGTTTTCTACTTGATTGTTCACCTCTTACTAACTCTAACCGTTTACCATCAGGACGTCCTTGTGGTATAAATTCCTCTGGCGCTTTGGCCCTTCGTATTGACTTCGCATATGCCTGTTTTTGTGAGGCTACCCCGAACTCTAATCTTTCCTCAGGTCGAATGTATGTCATGGATCCGCCAACAGATAATCTAACAGGTGCACCGAGTAATAGGTTCTGACTAGTAACTAGTCCTTGCCGACTACACAAATCTTTAAATTCCTGTACTAAATTAGGGCATGCATTGCCATACAATCCAATTTTCATTATTTGTGAGTCTGATATACTACCTGTACCAATTGTTAATGCCAACTCAACTATGTCTGTAATTTCATTATTATCTTTTGTAGGTACTGATTGTCCTCTCAGAGCCTCCTCTCGTAATCTACCGTCTGGTCCACATAGTGCTTCTCTTGCATCACATCTCTCTGTACCGCCCCAATTCCAACCAACGGCTTTGTGGGGTGTTTTGTGTGTGAGGAATAAGCAGATATTTGTTAGTAGATGAATATGCAAAATACAAACATATACAATGTTATAAAATAAACCTGGCAGTTCTTCTTCTCAATAAATATGTTCATATGATATGTATATTGAAAGTTTATATGAATGTTCAAATATAACTTACCTCCATCTAGTTCACCTTTCTCTAGACAATTTCCCTCTTCGCGACATTTAGATTCTGCAGATCCCACAGCTTGTTGTACAGGTACAGAGGCTGCATTCGCGATAGGTAGATAAAGGGATGATAACAAAGGGTATTGTAGAGTGGATAGAAATATTCTTCTTGATTTATTTGTGCTCAACAATGCCGATGATTTATATGAGATACTATCAACGCCTCCACTCGGACTGAAGGCAGATACGCCGCCATAGGCTAGAGCTAAAAACAACAGCATGGTTCACAAATCGCTTTTTTTAATTTTTATGAGAGTTTGAGGTCAGTACATGAACATGAGGTCTCCGCGGTATCTTTTTATGTATTAGCCTCAGCCGCGATTATGGGGTAGGCGGGCGGCGATATCTAGATAGTACCCCTTTGGTTGTCTCTCTAGAGATCGTATAGTTGCAATAGATATCACGATAACAATAGAGTTAATAATATGGAGTCTATCATCAACTCGATACGCTCTTATTCCGTCGGTATTATCACTGCAACTATTATATTTGTTGGAGCAATACTCTGGTTTAGAAGAAAGGAAGAAGATGATGTTACCAGTAAGATAAAAGATCAATCTGCAATAGAAGAGGAAGTCAACAAAACAACATCAACTCAAAAAAGTGATATTAAGGTACTACGGAATGTATTCTCTGTGAAACAACAACCTATCAATACTGGTGGTTCCAATTCTACAGATACTAACAAGGAAGCAAAACCATTTGAATCATCATATTACTTTGCTCATAATAAACATTCAACGGGAGGGGGTTACACTGATGGATTAAAAGCATCAGATTATGTCATGAACGGACCTAGATTATTAAGTAAAGGAGGTGTTCGTATAGAAGATGACAAAGATACAACAACAACAAAAACTAGTGACAGCTCTAATGGCATTGATAACAACAATGGTAAAGAGCGTTCAGTACAAACAAAACAAAAAAGTAAGAAGTTATATTCATCCACTGCAATATCAAAGTATATGTTTGATGATGATGGGAGTAGTAATATTGCAAAGATACATATAGATACTCTACCAGTATCTGCATCATCAACTCAAACTATCACGTGGGAGAGCGCAGGTATTACAAAAGCAAATGTAGACTGCCGATTAATTGGTGATAATAATGAAGGTTTATACATTAGTATAATACAAGAAGTAGATCAAGGAGGAAAGAACTATCATTTGCATGTACCAAAACTTTATGGAGAAGCTGAAAATGTCAAGTGTATCGTGAAGAAACACAAATTACTAGTTAGGATAACAAAGAAGAGTCCAAAATATTCAAATAGATACAAGAAGAATGATAGTTTATGGGATACGACAACCAAAGTAATAGGAAGTTATTTCACTGGTAAGAGTGACAAAGATGAAGTAAGTATATCGATAGCATGGCCGAGATTAAGTGCTAGTTCTGTTGGTGGTCTAGGCGGCGGTACTGCAGTTATCGATGTATTCAAGAATATGGATACAAGTAAACCAACAGATGGAGGTGGTATGTTTGATGATATGTAGATGAGATGGACTGTCCGGTACATACTGTAGGCACTCGCTTATGACAGTAGCACCATTTTAAGATGAGAGGCAAATATAATCAATCATCAAAAGCCTATAAGCGAGGCCTCTATCACTCTTTTTTATTTCAATCCCACGATACTTACAATAGCAAGAGCACTGCTTAGCGTCTTGTACATTAACCTCTTTATGACTTCGTCTTGAGAATTAGCTTCTTTGGCTAAGCATTATCAATCTAGTAGAATTAGCGTATATTACTTCAAAGCTAAAGATCCGTCAATAACTAAAGCATTGATCATTGAATCATGACAACAACTTCTTTGCAAGTGCCAGATTATCTTTGCGGTGAGAATCAATATCAGACAAAAGAAAACATATTGTTACTACAAGCTGCCAGTGACGGAGATATTGTCAAGCTAAAAGAGGCATTGGAGTCTGGAGCGAACCCCAACTACATTTGCAAAGATGGTGAGCAACTTGGTACCTTGCATATCGCTGCTACAAGCCCAAAGTCAACTTTGGAATGTGTTTCAAGTTTGATTAAGAGTGGGGCTAACCCCACCGTTAGAAGTATTGCAACCAGAAGAGAACCCATTCACTTAGCTGTTGCAGTTGGTAACAAAGATGTCGTTAGCAAACTAGTTGAAGCGGAGCCCAAATCCATTTCCTCAGAAAATGCTTTTGGCAACACTTGTTTGCATTGTGCGACTCGTTCTGGCAGCAGTGGTGTCGTTGAGCTTCTGTTGAGCAAAGGAGCAGATGTGAACCAAAAGAATCATCGAGGATCAACTAGCTTACACATTGCTTGTTTTCTAGCATCGCCTACCAGTAGTAACGACGATGATGGAGACCAATATCTAAAGACTGCGACAGTCCTACTCAACAATGACAAGATTGATGTAGATGCAAAGGATATATCTGGCTACACTCCTTTACATATTGCAGCGCAGCGAGGTTGTGATGACATGGTGAAACTATTGATCGACAAAGGGGCAAGCCTTACAGCAAAGACAGACATTGATTCTAAAGGTAGAGGGAATCGTACCGCAGCTGGAATGGCCAAGTTTGGAAATCATGCGAGCACTTTGAAGATCATTGAGGATGCAATGAATAATGGAGAGTTGCATTTGAGTGTATCTAAGAATGAGTTGCTCAAAGTGAGTAAAGAGTAGAAGCTTGCCATATGATATCTTGAGTTGCTGTGTTGAGTTGTTGTGTAGATAATCAATCTCCGAAAATTGCAGTGTAATGTAGATTAATTTAGCTTCGTCATCTTCTCCTCATCTTCCTCTTACCTCCGCCTGTTATTCTGTCTCTGAGTATACCCATGCTTTTAGTATATCCTCTCTGTTTACATAAATCCATTGCACTCTCGTTAAAATCATTTCTAATTGTTGGATCAACTCTTGTATCTTCAAGCATAACTCTAACCACCTCATACGATATTTCTATTCTATCTGGTGATTCGTCATATTGTGGTCGTAAGTAACATGCACCCATTAATGGCGTTCGTCCTCCCTCGCTCTTTGCATTGGGATCAGCTCCCTGTTCTATAAGCAGTGTTATCAATTCAGTATTACCCGTTAAGCATGCAGCACGAAGAGGAGTATGTCTAAACCCTGGCAATGGCTGTGCTTTAGCTCCATGTAGTAGTAATAACTTTACAAGATCAACATTGCCTATTAATGTTGCTTCGATAAGTGGTGTTAATCCCTTTGGATCTTCGGCATTAACATTGTAATATACTACCTTCCCACCATTATTATTGTTGTTGTTATCAGTATTCTCCCCGTCATTCAGTAACTTTCGAACTAATTCAATGTCATCAGATTTGACAGCTTCAAATAATGGTGTGTTGAGTTTGTAACTATTGAATGCATCTTGTGATTGTTGTGATGACTTGATACCATTATTCTGTGTTGGTGGTTGTACGAAGATAATAACTATATCCTCCCAATAGGATATTAATGGTATACATATGAGGAGTAATAAGATGATAATTCGTCCTCTGTTGGTCGAGAAAATACTCTCTTTACTGCCGCGAGATGTTGCAACAATACCTCGTGTATCCATTGTCATCATCTGACCTGAATGATTCATGATTATACAATAAATTAAAAGAGATAATTGTATGATGGTACTCGTTTTGATTTAAATACCTAATTCAGTGACAATATGAAATGACTGTGCAATGACCTGGTAGTTCTAAGTTCTAGCCGAGTGATGCGCGGCACTATTGGCACAAAATAGAATATATGAATGATATATGATGCGATAAACTAACTATTAATAGATAATTAATAAACCAAACTTGTCGTCTCTTCTTTTGCTTCTCTGTAGTTGCTTAGTATTGTTGTGCGAGTAGATAGTCGGTTTTAGGTTTAGGTGGCTGGGGTCGTCGCTTTTCATTGACTTCTTCACAATCCAATCAATCTGATAATACGAGAGCATATCATCCACCCTATGCAAATGGCAATCTCTCGTCGTAATAGTCGTAGTAGTAGAATACAGTGTCTGTCAATGGTAGCGTTTCTTCTATCTCGATCATCAGTTGTTGCATTAAAAACGTTCACAAGTTGTGTTCATAGAGTTAGAAGACATCATCATACATCAACTATCACTACATCATCATCATTGGGTGGTATACTATCCTCTGCGTTTGCAACTCCACATATCAATGGCAATCATTTTCAAAGATATAATAACAACAATCTGCTACTGCATCGGCGGTCTCGGATAATACAACAACAACAGACTGCATGTTATGCAACAACTAATGATGGTGACATAACCAAACTAACAGTGAAAGAATTGAAAGATGTATTACGAAATCAAGGACTGCCAACATCGGGTTTAAAAGCTGAACTTATCGAACGATTATCTAGTACTACTACTACACGAAGTAGTAGTACTGATACTTCTTCTTCTGCAACGCATACTACTGATAACAACAATAAAACAACACCAATAAAGAAGAAACAACCACCAAAATCATCCAAGCGTAAATTTACAATTAATCCTAATTGGCAGAAGGAATTTGATGTGGATGCAATCACGAATGAATTTGATGATATGGCAAAGAAGGAAGGGTTTGATACTAAATTATCATATTATGCCGATGATGTATCATTTGAGGATGATTTTACTGATGATGATTATAACATACTAGATGATGATGATGATGATATGTTGGATGATGATGATATTCCAGACTTGGGACCATCTTCAGCAGCAGCAGTAGCACAAAGTATGGAAGAAAGGTTAGCAGCTGCCAAGCGTGATAGTTCATTAGGACGTGTATCAGTCCCTGAAACATTGGATACTTTCTCTCAGAATGTAAGCTTTGAGGAATTACAAAAGCTTGGCTTCCGACGAGAGGTGAATCCATATGGGAATGATGAAACACCCCGACGTGCTCAATTTAAAGTAATATCTGGATCAATGACATGTTCTGGATGTGGATCTGACTTTCAAAGTGATGATGAATTACGTCCAGGATTCTTGCCTAATGATAAGTATGTGGTACAGACCAAGTTGTTAAATATTGAGGAGGCACAGAAGGTACAGGAAAAGGCTGATTCGGATGAATGGTCTACTGATGATGAAATTGATTGGTTATTATCTCAAACTGAGCCTAGTAGTGGTGGTGGAAGTGAAGATAGTAGTCAAGAGACAAACGTAGGAGATGATGATGAAGTGGATTTGACAAATCTAAGTGTAGATGAAATGGCCAGAGCACTGGGTCTAGACTCAGACATATTATCCCAAAAGAAGCCATTGTGCAAACGATGTCATCGATTACAAAACTTTGGCAGTGTCGAACAAAAGCTCCGTCCAGGTTGGACAGACGAGCCAACACTATCACAAGAACAATTCCGTAAGCTCCTCCTTCCATTGCGTGAGAAGAAGGCTGTTATACTTGCCTTGGTGGATTTGTTTGACTTTAGCGGATCGGTATTACCTGAATTAGATGAGATTGCGGGTGATAATCCAGTTATACTCGCAGCAAACAAGGCCGATCTACTGCCGTCAGAGATGGGACAACAAAGAGCAGAAAACTGGGTTAGGAGAGAGTTGGAATATATGAATGTACAGTCTATTGCAAATATTGGAGGTGCAGTCCGGTTGGTTAGTTGTAAGACGGGGTTTGGTATTCCAGCTCTTATGGAAAAAGCGAGGAAATTGGCAGATGATATGGATGCTGACATATATATTGTCGGGGCGGCTAATGCGGGCAAGTCAACGCTTGTGAATTATCTCTTGGAGGATGCCAATCCTGAAAGTAATCGAAGTAAGTTTGGAGGAAGGAAGAGAGCAGGGAATGCCAACAAGTGGAAGGGATCGGTAACGACATCACCCCTCCCAGGTACTACGCTTGAGTTTATCAAGATTGAAATAGGAAAGAATCTATCCCTATATGATACGCCGGGACTGTTGGTGCCGGGCTGTTTAACTGAACGTTTAACACCAGAAGAGTTGAAGATTGTTGTACCTAAGAAGAAAGTTGAGCCCATTACATTTAGAATAGCCAGTGGAAAGTGTTGTCTAGTGGGTGGACTTGCAAAGATTGAGGTTGTTGGAGATTGTAAACCATTTCTGTTTACTTTCTTTGTTGCTAATGACATTAAGCTGCACATGACTGACTCGACAAGGGCTGAGGAATTCACTGCAAAACATGTCGGTAAAATGCTGACGCCTCCGTTGGAACCGGGACCTGAACGTATGGAAGAGATTGGAGAGTTTGAGTATCACGAAATTGATATCAAGGGTGAAGGATGGAAACAGGCTGCAGCTGATATAACACTTAGAGGACTGGGATGGGTCGCTGTTACAGGTGCTGGTGTGGCCAAACTGAGGATAGGAGTTCCCAAGGGTATTGGTTTGACTGTGAGGCCACCCTTAATGCCCTTTGATGTTTGGGAAGGTAAGTCTATGTCAAATCAATATGTTGGAGTATCTTCTTTTTCGATCCTATCTCACTCCAAAGCTGCAATTGCCTCATTCTCTATTCAACAAACAAACATAGCTACTGCAAAGTATACAGGTGGCAGATCAGTGCGCAAGTCTGGAAAGAGTAGATCGGGCAAGAGGCGTAAAGGTGTAGGCAGGAATTAGAAGATTTATAACAATCCACTATTCCTCAAACTATTCTATGTTCACTAACGAATGAACTACGAGTATGGGGCTATGACGGGATGTAACAAAGTCACAACTCAGCTTCCTCTGTCTCATCCGTATCAGCCTTCTTCTCTTCCTCATTGTCGTCTTTAAAAGATGTAGGATCATCGTGAATGGCTGTAGTTTCAGTGTCTGTGGTACTCTCTTCCTCGGTAGTCTTGTCTTCTTTCTTGTCCAGCTTCTCCTTAACCTCATCAACCGATGGCTCTTCCTCGGGCTCATCTTTTGCTTCGATAGTCAGTGATGCTTTGTCAACAGGCTTGTGAACGACTTGTTCTTGATGGCGATATGTGTTGATCGGTTTGCGGACGATTGGTTCGATCTTCTTCACTGGCTCCTCTTCAATCTTCTTCTCGACTGGTTCTTCTATCTTCTTCTCTACTACAGACTCATTTTGTGCAGTCTCTTCAACCTTACTAATGTTAACATCAGTCTTGACAACAGACTCGACTGTCACTGGAACAACAGTGTTCTCGATGGTCACAGATGGTTCACTAACGACAACACTTTCTTTTGTAATTATAGCATTAGTTGTTTCAGCAGACTTTTGTTCTTTGTCGATCTTCTTCAATGTGTCAAGTAGAGGAGACAGGGAACTTAAAACACTTTCATATCCCTTGCGGCACCAGCTAAAGGCTTGATTGGAATGTTTCTTTGCAATGCTCTTACATCCCTCGTACGATGTCAAAATCAATTCTGATCCTTTGCACGTTGTGACACAAGCTTGATTAAACGCCTTGAGATGGATTAGTTAAAGACAAGTATAAATCTATTGAAACAAACTTTTTGTCTTACCTTTTTCCTCCCTTCAACGCATAAGTGGAACGATTTCTGATTGCCACCAGAAGAATGTTTCAAAGCAGGAGTGCAAGTTGCGTTGTCGCCCAACAATTGTTGTCGCGAATCAGCACAGAGTTTCTTACACTCAGAAGTTGATGTACTGCTAGCACCGACAAGAAGGAGTAGGGTGGATATAATTGCAATCCTCATCTTTGGCTTTGTTGGGATGTATTATATTAGCCCGTGGACACTAGTCAAGACGATAGAGTAGAACAAAGAGCTATAACACAGATGAGCTCGCTAGTTTGGGTTTGTGTGTTTCTTACTCTCTTTTTTTTAGAGGGCTCAGTAAAAAAAAGTAAACGAAAACATACTGCCCAATAATTATATCGTATGAAACAGCACAAGATGCAACAAAACACTTTCTCAAGCAGAGAATACTTTCTTTCAACTTTTTACTATTTACATCAATTCTTATGATAATGCTGAATGTCAACAGCAATTTTGTATTGCACCACAGTAACATAACAGCTATTAGTTCTGGTATCGACTAATCCAATATCCCACCTAATCTTACCCGTTCATAGCAATGCTGTTGTTAATTCCCTTCAAAGACCATTCAACATTAATAAACAAAATTTTTGTTGTGTTTTCCCCCTTTTCATTAATTGTGTAGAAGGTGAAACAATTACCCATAATCTTTAACAGCCACAACCCTTGACCTCGTCCAAATTAGCTGGTGCTTGTGATAGCTTAATATCAATTAAATTCGATCCTCCAGCCCCAGATCCACCCGCACTAGCACCAGCACCATTTGTAGTATCAGTACTGCCCGGTAAACTCGTAGCTAACTTCCTAAATAAACTCTTAACATTATACCCCGCCTTAGCACTACATTCCATGAATAATAAATCATCTTTAGTTGCCTTCTCTTCCCCCTCTTCTGTTGATACTTGACGTTTATCATTACCTAAATCTGTTTTATTACCAACTAAACAAATAACAACATCATTCCCTCTTTCGGCACGTACATCCTCAACCCACTTTGATGTATTTAAGAATGATGCACGATTTGTAACATCATATACAACCACTGCAACACTCGAATCTCGAATATATGATGGAATTAATGACCGAAATCGTTCTTGTCCAGCAGTGTCCCATAATTGTAACCGTACCGTCCTATCCTCTAAATACATTGTTTTTGATAGAAAGTCAATACCAATCGTTGCCTGGTAATGTCTATCGAAATTATCATACATAAATCGTGTAATTATTGATGTTTTGCCAACAGATTGGTCACCTAGGAATACTAATTTATATTTAGCAAGTGGGGCCAGTGCCCCTCCACCTGACTTTTTTTGTTGTGCACCTGATACAGAACTTCGGGCCGTCGTTGATGATGCTGCCCCCTCACTCATTATTAATTTATTAATATAGATCTATATGTTATTTTGATTAAGTATTGCGCTTATTTACTACTGCAAAAGATTAACGATATACTATATAGAAGGGGCTGAAGTGGCACTCTACATATAGATAGAGAGAGATCTAACAAAGCTTAAGGTGGTACTCAACTAAAAAACATTTTCAAATTTTAAAGGTACCCCAGAATGAAAATTGTGCATATTACCTTACAACAATACCAAATTATATACCCCCAAATGTGTGTCAATTATTGTGCACTATGGTACTCTTTATTAGATGTATATATAGCGGTATGCACAAAAATTGACACACATTTGCGTGTAGATTTATTGCAATAGAAGTAGTAAAATTAAAGGTATCTCAGAGAGAAAATTGTACCCATTACCTATGAAATTCGAAAACATTGTACCAATTAACACTAAAAGACTCCCAATTAGATTTAGTTGAGTACCACCTTTAAAAGCTTGTTGTGAGCGGTATCCTCTGTTGCGGAGCACCACCAAGTGAAAGACTGTTGTGTGTATTCATCTAGCTCTAGTGGTATATACGCAATATATAAGGTAGGAATTGCAATAATCTAATCCTGTTGATGAGGCCGAAATCTATGAGATTGTTGCGTGCTAATATTGTTCTTCGGTTATTCGGTTCGACCGACTCTCATAATTTTCGCACATAGACATCTGCATTGCATACAAATCAGATATACGTAGACATCGCCTAAGACACTATTGGGACTTAGATATTTCGTATTGCAACTATATTGTTAGTTAGCGGTTTCTTCTTTAATTATCTTGAGCGAGAGATGTACAAAAACATTCACATCTTGTGCACACCAAAAAATGTCAGTAAAACATTCAATAGTCAAGTTCAAGTTTGAAGACTTTGCAGGTCTTACACTTACACAAGAACGTGGTACGTCTGTGAAGTCTCAGGTAATCACAGATTGCCATGGTAATAGGTGGAGAATGACCCTTTATCCACGAGGTAATACCGATAGCCCAGAAGACAGGGTTCGAATATCTCTCTACAATATGAATAGTGGGAAGGCTGATGTTTCTGCTCGTGCTAGCTTTATTGTGAGGGATGCAAGTGGGAAAGTATACGCCGATAGTACACTAAATGTCTACACATATAAACGCAGAGGTAATTCTGGTCGGGGGAATAACATGATTAAAAGGTCGGATGTACTCAATGAAGAGAAAAATATTCTCATTGATGGAGCACTACATGTGGATGTTCATATCCAGATACAGCCAGATTCACTTGTTGTACCCCCAAATCCTCTCGCAAAGAACATGTTGATAATACTTCAAGATGAGGATAGTGCAGATGTCCAATTCCAAGTCAATCGTCAGATAATTACAGCACACAAGTGCATTCTAAAACCCAATGCTCCTATTCTATTTGAGTTTTGTAAGAATAGTAGAGAAGGGGAGAAGATTCAGATCAAGAATGTACCCAGAACTGAAGTATTTCGAATTGTACTTCGATATGTTTATACAGGGGAATTACCTGATACAGAAACTATCCAAAAGTATGGTATGAAAATAATTGAAGCCGCAGACAGATTTGGGATTATTCCTTTAAAGATGGCAGTTGAAACAGAATTAGTTCGAAATTTAGTCATCACTGCAAAAAATGTTACGGACTATCTAATATTTGCTGAATCAAAGACTTGTTCACTTCTCAAAGAAGTTGCCTTGTCGTGTTTTGTAGCTCGGGCAACGGATTTGCTTAACTCAGGGGCACAAGAGAAACTTAGTGAGTCGCCTAACTTGATGGTTGAGTTAATGAAAGAGATGTCCAAGAGGAATGATACTGACACACGCCGATTTAATGAATACGGTAATCTTTCAGTTAATCAATTGAGGAAGAGGCTGGCTGATGAGGAACTAGATATTGATGGATCAAAAGAAATGCTTGTATCTCGTTTAACCGACTCTGCGAAGAAGAAAAGGCAGAGGACGGAGTAAGTGATGATTGAGTGGTGTAGGAATGAGTTATAGTAGGGTGTAGATGTTTGGGGTGTTATTAATATGTTCTAGGGGCTTTTATTCACATTATAGTCACTATTCTATTGATCCCCTTCAAACAAGAACCTTCTTTAAACATATATGGTACACTCTTTCGTATCCAGCGTCTGCACATACTTCACGAAAACCCAACTCCAGATGACATGTAGGCATTGCGCCTCTCATAATAGAATCTGATAACGATTCTGGAAGCAAGTCTACACGAGTGATGAAGCCCACTACCTGATTGTTGTGGTTGACAACACAGAGGAAACGAAGGCCAAGTGTTCGGAACAAGTGGTATGTTCGCTAGATTTCAGTAGAGGTGTATAAATGTTAGTGTTTGATGATAACACTTATGACGACTTCAAATAGCAAACACACACATACCTGAATAGAAGCGGTCTCATTGATAGTGTAAGGTGCAGTATTTGCATAGGGTCTCAAATCTAACCAGCAGTTACAATCTGTAAATGAACATCATCAATTGTTGGATACCAAGAATAGACTCTCTCCATAGTATCCCATTGAACTAATGGAGATAGACGCTTAGGTCCAATAGTTCTGCATAGTCAACACTTCCATCCGTATTCGAGTTATGGCCGTTGTTGACATCATGTGGTTGGCAAAATGCTCTTGATGGCGGGGTATAGCAGCATGTAGGTTGTTGAATAGTGGTTGTTTGGCAATGTATAGGTGTATAACAAGTTGATGAACACTCCCAGCATGATTGTAAATCCATCCATCATACTTTTACAGCCACATGATGGCAGGTTTCATGCCTCAGATCACGATTTCTATATGTGTATAACAAGTCCCTGAACACTCCCAGCATGATTGTAAGTCCCTCCATCATACTTTTATGGCCACACGTTTGCGTTTTTCTCCCCCCAGTAGGTGGGTCAAAGTTTCGTTTTCCCATAGACTTTCGGAGAACCTCGCAACATCAAGTGGTGACATGCCATCATGTGGGTGCTACAATAGTGGTTGTTTGGCATTGTATATGTGTATAACAAGTCCCTGAACACTCCCAGCATGATTGTAAGTCCCTCCACCATACTTTTATGGCCACACGTTTGCGTTTTTCTTCCCTCAGGTGGGTCAAAGTTTCGTTTTCCCATAGACTTTCGGAGAACGCCGGGAGAGCAAGTGTGGTGACGGTGACATGCCATCATGTGGGTGCTACAATAGTGGTTGTTTGGCATTGTATATGTGTATAA